>JACCDR011543013.1_pt1 | contig 53176 bp, 47 predicted proteins | sample 7446431 | NCBI WGS metagenome assembly JACCDR01 (sample SAMN15323443, study PRJNA562643) | freshwater metagenome | isolation source: river surface water | place: USA:Blue River Watershed | collected 2017-08-17 | reverse complement strand
GGAACGGCGGTGGTAACGGCGGCTCCGGCGGTGGAGGCGGCGGTGGCGGTGGCAACGGCGGCGGTGGCGGGGGCCAGATGGGCTCGGGGCCGTACGGCATGGGACCGGCGGGCCTGCCGCCCAACCCGATCTACTTCGGCGGCCAGGGGACGCCCTACGGCGCCTACGGCCCGTACGGGCCCTACGGGCCCTCCGGCGGTGGCCCCGGCGGTGGTGGTGGTGGAGGAGGCGGTGGAGGCTCCCTGTCGTCCGGCGCCAACCGCCACGTCAGCGGAGGCGGCCACCTCTGGGGCATGAACTCCGGCATCGGTGGCTGGCTGCGCCGCAACATCCCTCTGGTCGGCCTGATCGACAAGGGGTTCGGCGAGGTCAAGAGCCAGCGGAACAAGAACGAGTACTACCAGAACATCAACGGTGGCTCGAACTTCGGCGGCTTCGCGGAGCGGTTCCACGAGGAGGCGTACGTCGCCTCCACCTCCGCCATGTTCAACGACGAAGAGGCTCGCGCGGCCTTCAAGGGCGTGACCCGGCTCGGCTACAACGGCATCGTGGACGACCGGTTCTCCCGGCAGGCCGGACGCCAGGACGCCCTGAACTTCATCTACCACGGCAAGTCTTCGTACGGCGCCAGCGTCAACGAGTCCCTTCAGCAACTGGAGATCATTTCCAAGAACTCCACGCTGTCCCTGAAGGGGCTCCAGAAGGCCCTGAAGGACGTCTCCGACACGGCGGGCAAGGCGGGCGTGAACGCCCAGATGGCCCGCAAGCAGCTCATGAACATGGTCCAGGAGGGTGTCCAGGCGGGCTACGGCGCGGGAGCCATCCCGACGGCCCAGAACCTCCAGATGGGCAAGACGTCCCTCGGCCGGTCGTACCAGGACATCGACCTCACCGGCCAGATGTCCCAGCAGTACACCTACATGGCGTCCTCGAACATGGGGATGACCTACAACCAGTACACCGCCATGCAGACCACGAACCCGCTCGCGGCCTCCCAGGCCCGTGCGGGCCAGAACCTCGCCCTCCTGAGCCAGATCTTCACCCAGGACGAGGTCAACTGGATCAAGGACAAGGCCAACGGTCTGGGAGGGACGCTCGACTCCGACGCGGCCCTGTCGATCGTGCCCGAGTTCCTCCAGGCGTTCCCGAACCACAACATCTCGGTCATCCACCAGCAGCTCGCCGCGTTCGGGATCGTCCAGACCGACGACCCGCAGAAGGCTCTGGCGTACGCCTTCACGCTGATCGCCGGGCAGAACGGCGACCTGGCCAACGCCCAGAAGACCGCGAAGGCCAACAAGCCGATGTCCGCCAAGGACGCGGCCAAGGTGGACGACTCCGGCGACAAGGGCTTCATCAAGGACTTCGACACCGAGATCCGGGACCCGAACCTGGCCCACAAGGCGTGGGGTGCGTTCGTCGAGACGGTGACCCTCACGGGCATCGACAACATCGGCATCGAGGACCAGGAGGCGATGAAGGAGTACAAGCGCCAGGTCTCGAAGAACAAGGGCGAGCGCAACCCGGTCATCGAGAACATCCTGAAGACCCTGGACAAGGAGGACGACGCGAAGGTGGTCGTCCACACCTCCAAGGGCCAGCGGGTGGTCTCCCTGGAGGAGGCCATCAAGAGCCACTCCAAGGAGCTGTCCTCGGGAGCGGTGCGCTTCGTGGACGGCGAGGCCAAGGGCAAGTCGGTCTCGGACCTCCTGGGCTCCGGATCGGTGGACACCACGGCCGACTGGCAGAGCGAGGCGGCCAAGTCCAAGGGCAAGGAGGGCCAGTCCCTCAAGTCCTGGCAGAAGGACCACCCGGACGACACCGCCAAGGGCACGGGCACCGGCGCCAACGGCAAGGTCGTCATCGACCTGTCGACGGACGCCAAGAAGCTCCTGTCGATCGCCTCCACCTCCGGCATCGCCGGGGCCAACGGCGAGGGTGCTCCTCCGCTGAACTCCTACAACTGGAACGCGAGCAGGTGACATGGGACTGGCGTCGCTGGGCTTCGCGAACGGGCCCGCGCTGAACTTCCGGATCGACCCGGACTCGATCGACTACAACATCCGGGTCCACACGTCCGTGACCGAGACGGTCGGCGGCCGGGTGATCCAGGTCCTCGGCTCCTCGGTCTCCGACGTGACCGTTGCGGGCTCGATCGGCGAGGCCCACAACCTCGGCCGGGGGAACGACGGCGAGCATGCCGGGGTGTCCTGGAAGCTCGCCGTGGACTTCTTCCGGCATGTCCAGGCCATGCAGATGCTCCAGAGCGCCGGGTCCAACACCCCGGGCTCCTCCTCGGGCAGCGCCAACAACGGCTTCTTCCTGAAGCCCGCGACGTTCGTGTACGCGCCCAAGGGGCTGCGGTTCCAGTGCTACATCAAGTCGATCCAGGACCCCGACGGGGACGGATCGGCCGGTGTGGTCCACAAGGTCGGCCGGGCGAACTACCGCTACGTCCTGACGCTCTTTCCGGTCCAGGACTCCGGGAACCTCGTCCAGGCCGGAACGAGCAACGGCGCCCTGGACCAGGCGAAGGCCAAGGCGGTCGACGCCTATATCCAGCGGATATCCCAGGGCATCGGATGGAAATTCACCGCTTACAACGGTGGTTCTACCCCTAGCGCCTCCTGGGAGAAGGACTTCCAGAAGACTCACGAGGACGCCACGCCCAACACCACGCTGGACCGGGAGGAATGATGACCGAGCCCGTCACCTGGGGATCCGATGTCCCTGTGTCCCTCCCGCAGCCGCTGACCGAGGGCAACCCCGGCATCATCCCGATGGACGGCTTCTGCTTCACCCAGACCGGCCTGGCCTGGGACCTCTCGCAGGCCGACTTCGACCGCATCGCGGTGCCGACCTTCTCTCCGGACAACCCGCAGGAGCAGGTCATCCGCTACGACGAAGGGCTGTAGATGGCCAGAGCCGGGTTGAACACGACGCTGAGCTACAGCTACGGCGGCAAGACCTACACCTTCAAGATCAGGACCCAGGAGATCGCCTACGGCTCCCGCATGGTCGCGGGGGAGTCCCAGGCGAGGACCCGGCGCGCGTACTACCCGCACCAGATCACCTCGGTCCCGTTCTCTCTGGTCCCGATCATCAAGGGCTACCAGGAGCGGGTGCGGTTCTCGAACTACATCGCGGACTACATCAAGCGGGTCCAGGACCCGTCCCTTAGCGTTGCTAACTTTCCCACGGTCAAGGTCGTCTGCGCGGTGCGCAACTTCGTGCGGTGGGGCGTTCCGATCTCCGGGATCGAGTGGGGAGACCACATCGGGTCCATGGTGTGGACCCCTAGAGTGATCTTCGAGACCCATGTGGATCAGTCCCTGGGGGACACCCCGGGGTCCTACAAGTGGGTGTCGTACTTCCAGCTCGATCAGTCGTCGATCGACGCGAGTCCACAAATTAAATACTTCTACCCATCGGGAGTACAGCTCTCCGGGTCCGAGGTGCCCGACGAGAACGCCTACGACAAGGTCACGTCGATCCAGGACATCCAGGACATCATCAACGGCGGCACCCCGGGAGGGTCGAACGCGGGAGATGTGGATCAGAGCTGGGGAGGGATCCCGTACGCCCCCGGGCAGGGCCCGGCGACCCAGGTTCCTCTCGGACCGGTAAGGAACTAGGACATGCCATCCTTTATCTACGCACCTCAGATCAAGGTGTACATCGAGACCGGCGGCAACCTCCTTGGCCCCACCAAGAAGGCCCAGACGCTGGACGTCTCGGACGATCTCGTGCGCGGGCGCCTGATCCGGCGCGTGGATGGCGTCTCCGACTTCTCCTTCACCCTGCTGAACCCCCGCCGCAAGTACGACCAGGTCTTCACCCCGAACGACCGGATCACCGTGCTCATGAAGCGGGTGACCTGGGTCCGGGTCTTCACCGGCTACCTGAACTCGGTCCCCCTGATGACCGGCTGGCCCCGGGACGTGGAGCTGACGGCCTCGTGCTCCCTGAAGCGGCTCCAGTACTGGTACTGGGACCCGGAGTCGGCCTACACCCAGCAGATGATCATGAACTCCCTGGCGGCTGCCTCGGGGACCGGCAAGACCAACGACGGCGGCATGACCAACGTGGTCCTGACCGTGCTCAAGGAAGTCGTCGGCTGGCCGGAGTCCAAGGTCCACATCGCCAAGATCCCGGACGACTGGTTCAAGACCGCCTACAAGATCGCTGAGGCGGTGAACAAGGGGGCGGCGGAGTCCGACGAGCTGGCCCAGCAGTTCTTCCAGTCCCTGGGCGGTGCGGGGTCCGTGGGGGACACCGGCGGGACGGCGGACGTCTCTGGCCTGAAGGGGGAGTACGGCGGCTACAACTCCAAGGAGCAGAAGGAGAACGCCGTCAAGATCTACAACGCCGGTCGGTCCATGGGCGCCACCAAGGACGATCAGATCATCGCGATCATGACGGCCATGCAGGAGTCCCGCCTGATCAACAACAAGGGCGGCGACCGGGACTCTGCCGGTCTGTTCCAGCAGCGGCCCTCCCAGGGGTGGGGCAGCTACGCCCAGGTGACCAACCCGACGTACGCGGCGAAGAAGTTCTTCCAGGCCCTGTTCAACCTGAACAACCGCAGCAGGATGACCAAGGGCCAGCAGTGCCAGGCCGTCCAGCGCTCGGCCTACCCCTCGGCCTACGACAAGCACGAGCCTGCCGCCACCGCCATGGTCAACGACATGGCCAAGAAGGGCGGCACCTCGGACATCGTCGGCGGAGGGAGCAAGAACAAGCCCTCCACCAAGGCGACCGGCACCGCGACCAACAAGCAGTTCATCCAGGTGGCCAAGGACCTGGTGACCACCTACCCGAGCATCCCGTACACCCAGAAGTACGGCGGGACCCAGATGGCGGTCATCTCCAAGAACCCGCCGCCGGGCCTGGACTGCTCCTCGTTCGTCCAGGCGGTCGTCCTGAGGACCCTGGGCGGCCTGTACAACTTCCCCCGCACCACGACGACCCAGGCGCCCTTCTGCCGCCGCATCTCGGCGAAGGTCGCCTGGAAGACGCCGGGTGCCCTGCTCTTCAAGGGCAACCCTCCGTACCACGTCGAGATGTCCATCGGCGACGGCAAGCACGCCGTGGGCGCCCACCGGACCGGCACCAACGCGTCCATCCAGCAGTCCTCCGAGGGCTACTGGGACTTCGGCGGCCTGGTGCCCCGGATCGACTACGGCAAGCTCGGCATGGGCGACGGGGACGCCGGGGGAGGCGCGGTCACGGACAACCCCGGAGAGGGCGCCTCCGACAAGATCATCTACACCGACCCGTACTCCAGCACGCCCGGCTACAACGCCAACGACCCCTTCGACAAGCTCTTCGGGGACACCGCCTGGCAGCCGCTCGCGAGCCAGAAGGCGGACACCGGCTACGTGCTCTCCCAGTCGCTCACCGGCATCAAGTCGCTGATGAACGACCAGCCGCTCCTGCCGTACCTGAAGAACCTCTTCTCAGCCACCATGCGGAGCTTCAGCTCGGCCCCGAACGGCGACCTGATCTCCTGGTTCCCGGACTACTACGGCCTGTGGAACACGGCGGCCAAGATGGTGGTCGAGCCGATCGAGGTCAAGGACTTCAACGTCACCTGGGATGACAGCTTCTTCGTCACCCACCAGTTCGTCGCCACGACGCCTCAGGGCGGCGCGGGACAGAACGCGCTGAACCTGGCGACCGGCCAGGTCTCCTCGCTCGTGGGAGCGGCCCTGGACCCCCTCGTGGTGGCCCAGAACCTGAGCTACACGCGCGGCATCGCGAGCATCGACGTCCCGGCGATGATGTACGCCCTGTTCAAGATCAACCCCTCCACCGCGCAGGCGCAGGAGTTCTCGAAGTGGATCTACCAGCGCTTCGGGGCCCGGCCGGACTTCCAGCAGATCCCGAACATGGTCGGTCCCTCGGCCCAGTTCTTCGCGTCGATCTACTACTTCATGCGCCAGTGGGCCTACCAGTACAACGCCGACATCCCCATGACCTTCATGCCGGAGCTGTATCCCGGGATGCTGCTCCAGATCCCGGCCTTCAGCTTCCAGGGGTACGTGAACCAGGTGGTCCACGACTTCCAGTTCGGCGACGAGGGCTACTTCAACACCAGCGTGAACATCTCCGCCCCGGCCCGCCTGAGCGACACCGGCAACGCGGCGGACGTCCTGATCGGCCTGCCCCGCGCAGGCGGTCTGATCGGAGGCTGACGTGTACCAGTCGGTGCTGGCCAAGCGGCAGGGCGCCGGGACCTCGGGGACCGGCTTCTACTTCGCCGTGGTGGACATCAAGGAGGTCCACCACGACAAGGACCTGTGTCTCGCCCAGGACCTGAACACCTCGGACCAGTACGACCTGTCCATGTCGAAGCGCGGGGAGACGGCCTGGCCCAAGGTCGGCGACCGGTGGGTGATCGACCGCTCGATGGGTCACTGGATGCTCCAGTGCAAGATCACCCCGAGCAAGGCGCCGGAGATGACCGGCAGCTACTCCACGATGGACCCGGACCTCTTCCGCCTGGTGTCCCTCCTGGACGGCCTGGGGCTCGTCACAGACGCCACGACGGCCGGGACCCTCCCGGCGGTCACCGGCTCGAAGAACGTCATCACACCGACCGTACAGAGCATCCTGAGCATCCTGGACGCGCGGGGCATCCTGGACGACCAGACGACGGCCGAGACGGTCCCCATCGGCGTGTGGCAGCCCGTCACCCTCCTGAACAGCTTCACGGGCTACATGAGCGGCCCGGACGACGTCACCGTGCGGTACATGCGCAACCGGGACAACACGATCACCGTGGAGGGCCGCGCGACCCCTCCCGTGGCGGCCCCGGCCAACGGCGTACTGATGTTCACCATGGCCACCGGCTTCCGGCCGTCCATCACGAAGTACCAGACCACCAACGTGGCCAACGGGGTCTGCGGAACGATCACCTACGGCAAGAACGGAGACGTCCAGCTCTTCGACTTCGGAGCGACGACTCCCACCCGCGTGCTCTTCCACGCGAGGTTCGAGGCGGCCTGATGTCCGCCCCTCCTCATCTCCGCTGAAGAGGTGAGGAGGTGGCCGTGAAGACGTTGGCCCTGTCCGGCGGTGACCTTGTCCTGGGTCCCGGCGGTCTTCAACTGATCGACGGGGCGGCCAAGATCCGCCAGGACATCGCGCTGGCCCTGGCCGAGGACTACGGCGGCGATCCGTACCACGCCGGATGGGGCTCGGTGCTCCAGCAGTACATCGGCTCGGAGATCACTCCGGAGACCCCCATGCTGGTCCAGGCCGAGGTGAACCGGATCCTCCAGCAGTACATCTCGAACCAGCAGGCCAGGCTGTCCGCAGCGGCGGTGAACAACCAGCAGCACACCATCACCACTGCCGAGATCATCAAGACGGTCAACGCCGTGGACGTCGCGGTGACGTACGACACCGTGACGGTCCTGATCGACCTCACGACGATGGCCGGACAGACCCTGAAGATCTCCAGGACGGTGAGCTAGTGGCTACCTCTCAGGCGGACATCGCCTCCCAGATGAAGGCCGCCCTCGCGGCGAGCATGCCCGAGCTGGACACGTCGATCGGCACCCCGGCGGGGAAGATCATCGACGCGGTGGCGGGCTCGATCTCCGACGCGTACCTGGAGAACCAGCTCCTGACGTACACGTACGACATCGACTCCAAGACCGACTCCGACCTGGACAACTTCACCCAGCTCTTCGGCATCGCCCGGCTCCCGGCCAAGCGGGCGACCGGCACCGTGACCTTCACGCGCGGGTCCGAGAACACCGACTCGATCGTCTTCATCCCGATCAACTTCCAGATCACCTCGGCCACCGAGGTCGGGATCATCTTCCAGACGGTCACCGGCGCCACCATGGACGTCGGCGTGCTCTCGGTCACCGTGCCGATCCAGGCCGTGGACGCGGGCCCGGCGGGCAACATCGGCCCGAACCTGATCACGAACATGTCCTCGCCGATCCAGGGCATCGCCTCGGTCACGAACACCTCCGCCACCGCAGGAGGGCTGGACCAGGAGACGGACACCCAGCTCCGGGCCCGGTGGAAGGCCACCGTCTTCCGGAACATGGCCGGGACCGAGGACATGTTCCTCGGCATCGCCCTGAACGATCCGGACTGCTTCGCGGCCAACGTGGTCACCGCGACCAAGCAGGTGCGCGAGCAGGTCCAGATCACCTCGGGCGGCGCCACCAGCACCGTGAACGACGCGAAGTACGTCTTCGGCACGCCCGTGTCCCTCGGCCAGGACATCGACAATGGCGACGTGTACGTGAACGGCCACGACTACACCTTCACGGCCACCACGCCGCCCACGATCACGGTCAACTCCTCCACTGCGATCCCGAACGGCACCATCGCGGACCTGGAGTTCCAGTACACCTCCAGCGCCTCCCGGTCGGATCCGGCCAACGGCATCCTGAACCGCATCGACGTGTGGTGCGGCGGGGTCCGGGCGGTGGCGGCCCAGCAGTCGATGGTCTTCCGCAACACCCAGACCTTCACCACCTCCGGCTCGATGAACCGGGCCAACTTCATCCGTCCTGACGGGACCCAGCCCACCGGCGGCAACGTCTTCATCCCGCTCGCGTACGGGCCCATCGTCACCGTCTCGCCGACCATCACGGTGAACTCCACGACGTACGGCCTGGCGACGGTCGACCACCCCATGGGATCGGTCTCCGGTGGCGTGACGTACGCCTATCAGATCGTGCACGAGAACAACGCCAACGGCTGGACGCCGATGTCCCGCTTCGGCCTGGAGTGGAACGCGGCGAACCTGCCCGCGAACAACAGCCTCTTCACGGTCGGCGTGGACGGTGCGTACACCTACAACGAGGTTCCCACCTCGGTCCAGAAGGAGATCGACTCCTGGCGCCTGGCCGGGACTGACGCGCGGGCGCACCAGGCCACGGTGGCCTCCCTGCGCTTCTCCCTGGCGATCATGTACGAGCGCATCTCGTACCCGCCGCAGGTCAACCAGTCGGTGAATGCGGCGCTCTCGGACTGGCTGAACTCCCTGGGCCTGAACGCCAACGTTCAGGTGTCCGACGTGCTCCAGGTGGTCCACAACGTCCCCGGAGTGGACAACGTCCGCTTCCTGAACGGCACCGACTACCCGGGCTTCACCGTGGGCACGGCGAACAGCTACGCGGTGGGCATCCAGCGGCTCACCCCGGCCGGGACCGTCCAGACCTCGTACGTGGACTCCGGCGGCCGGGCCAAGGACATCTTCCTGCTCGACTCCGAGCTGCCGCAGTTCGGGGGAGGCATCTACGCCCAGAAGGCTGCCAACTCGTTCGGCTCATATTAGTTCGGGAATGGCCTACCATCAGGGAAAACGAGAGGAGACGACCATGCTGATCCCCCTGCGAGACAAGACCGGTGCCGTGGTTGCTCGGACCCTGGTGGACGACGACTTGCCCGAGACCATCACGAAGTACCGGTGGCGGCTCAACAGCTCGGGCTACGTCATGCGAGACACCACGATCAAGATGGAGAGGGTGCACTACATCCTCCACCGAGAAGTCTTGGGTGTCCCGCGCGAGCTGAAATGCCACGTGGACCACATCAACGGAGACCGTCTCGACAACCGCCGAGAGAACCTTCGGGTCACGACCGCCTCGGAGAATGGGCAGAACCGCCCCGTGAAGCGGCGTAACGGCGGCTACCGGGGCGTGTACTGGCACAAGACCAAAAAGCGTTGGGTCGCCAACGCCACGGTCAACTACAAGCGGACTCAGATCGGGCTCTTCAAGACCGAGGAGGAGGCCGCGCAGGCAGTTGCGGACTGGAGGCGCGAGCACATGACCCACTCCACCCACGACGAGGTGGCGGCATGAGCACACCGGTCTTCCAGCAGTCGACGAGCTTCTACGACACCTCCTCCGCCCCGAACGAGGGGATCATCCCCCTCCAGTCGGATCCGGCCGGGCCCCTCGTCACGGGCGTCGAGCGCGCGACGAACATGCTGCTGCCGGACGCTCCGACGATGCAGCAGCTCCGGAACTTCCCGGAGGAGGTCTACGACCTGCGGGAGTCGTCGTCCCTCGTCCGGATGATGAAGGTCTTCCTCGGGGACTCCGGCGCCGGGCAGCTCCGCAAGCGCACGATGATCACCAGGCTGGAGGCGGCCCTGTCCGGGGCCAACTTCTTCGACCTGGACCGGTTCTACGGTGCGATCTTCGGAGCCCTGCGGTCCCAGCGCGAGGTCCTGGCGATCGACCCCATGTCCGACACGGCGACGCCGGACGAGTGGGACGAGATCAGGGCGGCCGACGCCTCGTACCGCGAGCGGATCGCGGAGCTGGCCCGCGCCATCGCCATGGGAGGCACCATCCCGGGCCTCCAGCAGGCCGCTGAGGCCATCGTGCAGGCCCCGGTGGACATCTACGAGTCCTGGCAGCTCCTGGACGCCTACGGGCAGGTTCTGAGCGCCACGCCGAACACCTGGGACGAGACCCAGGTCCTGTACCCGACCTGGCAGAGCTTCCCGTCCACGTCGACCTGGAACGCCGTGGAGGGGACGGTCCAGGTGGGCCGGACCAACACCTTGACGCGCTCGGAGATCATCATCCGGCCGCGCAAGGACTACGTGACGACGCCGGAGAACGTCTACGACTTCCCGCGCGAGGAGAACGCCCTCGTGCGCGTGCTCCAGAAGCTGCGGCCCGCAGGGACGATCGTCACGGTGGACCCCGACATGGGCGATCCGTACGTGGAGACCCCCATGTCGGGCCTGCATGCGGACTCCGAGTTCTGGGAGGTCGTGCCGAAGGTCAAGCCTCGCGCCAACATCGTGGGCGGGGAGCAGGCGGTCTACCCGTACTCCACGCTCCAGAAGGCGTCTCTGGCGGCCTCCGCACCGGCCGACGGCGGGATCACCCCTCCGGACATCCACCGGGTGCTCCCGGTGCCCCCGTGGTCCTCCTCGCAGGGCCGTACGTGGTCGTACAACTCCTCGGTATCGGCGGTCACGTCGTACTCCTTCGCCCCCTCGGACGCGGCGGACACCCTGAACCCCCAGGACGGCACCCCCTCGGCCGTGAGGGACGACCAGACCGTGGTCTTCCGAGACGGCTCGGAGATCCGGTACCTCGCGCGCAAGGGGATCCTGAGCGCTCAGCAGGCTCTCGCCGCAGGGACGGTCTCCGACGGCATCCTCGTGGCCCACCCGTACACAGGCGACCGCAAGGCGGTACTGACCCATGACTGAGGAGAGGCGCCGCCGTGGCTGACACGTACGCGAATTTCGCCGACCTGGCGGCCCACGAGACCCTGGACGTCGACTACTCGATCTACTACCGCGACACCCAGAAGGAGTCGATCGCGCACATCGCCATCCACGGCGGTGGGATCGAGGTCGGGACCACGGAGATCGCCGACTACATGGCGAACCTCCAGGGCGTGAACTACTACACCTTCGACGGCCGCAAGCCGTCGGGGAACTCGGTGCTGCACATCACCAGCACCAACTTCGACGAGCCCAACGCCCTGCGCATCGTCGACATGTCCCGGTACACGATCTCGTGGCACGGCGCCTCGGGGGCTACTCCGGCGATCTACATGGGTGGCGCGGACCTGGTCCTGCGGGACAGCATCATGACGGCTCTGGTCGCGGCGGGCTTCGACGCCACGGTGGCCGGGACCGAGCTGAACGGCGACGACCCGGACAACATCACCAACAAGAACCAGCGCAGCGCAGGTGTCCAGCTCGAACTGACCACCGCGCTGCGCCAGAGCTTCTTCACGAACAGCGACTGGTCCCGGCCCAACCGGGTCAACAAGTCCCCGCTGTTCTTCGCCTTCGCCAACGCGGTCGCCCAGGGCATGGCCGAGGTCGCGGGCCTGCCCAGCTCCGGCGGTGCGGACAACCTCCTGCCCCAGCGCCGCAACACCACCTCCGCCCGGCTGAACATGCCCGGAGACCTGGGCCTGCCCCTGCTGTCGCGGCTGTACGTGGACGGCAAGCCCCTGGACGCCCTGAACGCGGCCCTCAAGCTGAACGCGGCCCAGCTCGCGGCCCAGCGAGAGGCGCAGGACCAGCAGTTCTGGTCCACCCCGGCCCGGCCGAACACCGACCGGACCCGCGAGGTCATGGAGATCTCGCTGAACGCGCCCCAGCGGGTGAACCTGCTCTCCTTCTCGCTGCCCCACTTCCCCCACCGGGCCTGGGTGCAGTACCTGGACGAGAACGGCGCGTGGCAGACCTTCATCCAGGACAACGGCCTCCAGGCGAGCCTGTCCGTCCAGGAGTCGGTGCCCCTCGTCATCTCGTCCGGCGTGAACAGTGCGGCGAAGCACCACTACCAGCACTTCGGCGCCGGGCACTGGATGCCCTACCGGCTGAAGGTCCGGCCGGTCGCCGTGAGCCGGATCCGCGTGGTCATGACCCGCATCCCGGCCAACGCGGTGCCCATCAACACCCTGCGGGAGAAGGTCGACTACTCCCTGGGCGTCAAGGACCTGGTGATCGGCTACGAGGCGGCCACCGAGGCCGACGTACCCAACGTCACCCGCTCCGGCGACGTGGTCACCGAGTCCTCCGTCATCGCCTCCACGACGGACATCCTCGGCTCCCCGGTGGACTACGTCGTCCGCCAGAACCGGGCCGACGACCTGCTCGCGGGCCGTGGCATCTGGAAGTCCGGGCCCCAGCCCATCGCCTCCGCCGTGGTCAACCTCTACGTGGACGCCCGGGACTCCTGGGGCAACCCCCAGGTGGTGGAGAAGTTCTTCCTGGACCCGCTGCACACCGCGTCCACGGTGAACATCTACTACTCGATCGAGACGCCGGACCCGAACGTCTTCCCGGCCTCGGACACTCCGCTGGCCTTCCCAGCCACCCGGGCCTTCGGCGCCAGCACTCCGGAGCCCAACAGCGACGGCCTGCTCTTCCCGATGACCACGGGCTTCCTGGACGTCGACAACAAGGCCGTGCAGTTCGACCCGCGCAGGCCGTTCCAGCTCGGCATGCAGGTGCAGCCGCAGTTCCCCAGCACCTCCACCGGCGAGTCGGTGATCTACGACGACGGGATCCTGAAGATCTTCTTCGGGGAGGACCCCTCGGGGACGGTGGCCACCTCGGTCTTCCAGGTCTCCCTGGGCACGATCCTGCTGAGCTGGCCCGGCCTGACCTTCGACTTCAACGCACGCCTGCGCTTCGTTCTGAGCTTCAACGGCTCGGACCTGACGATCTACACGCCGCTCCAGACCACGGGTGAGGACGGCGACGAGGGCGTGGAGTACCAGAGCATCACGTCGATGTCCGGAGAGGTGCCGGTAGGAGCCGCGCGCCCGGCGACCCTGCGCATCGGCGGCTCCCTGACGGTCGACCCGTCCCAGGCAGTCCCGGCAAACGCCCGTCTGAACTCGATGTACGTCAAGCAGGGTAACCCGGACGGCATCGAAGAATTTAAGAAGTACTGGGCCAACCCCCGGGGCTTCGTGGTCACGCCGGAGTACCCGCGCGGCAAGCAGACGACGGACAACGCGATCCTGCGCTACGACCCCGCCCACCAGACGGCCGGTGTGGAGTCGCTGAACCCGTACGGCTTCCTCGGGGGACCCGGGGTGGTCTACGAGACCCTGCGCTGGATCCCGATCGGCCGCGACTACCAGCTCAAGAAGGGTCTGTACCACTTCGACCCGACCCGGGCCCGGTTCTTCAAGTTCGAGTTCTCCAACCTGATCGCGGAGCCCTACGAGACCTCCCAGCCGGTGGTCCTGACGGCCAAGATCTTCTCCGATCAGGGGAGGGCGGTCTCCTCGGCCGAGAAGGCCACGGCCACCTCCTCGAACACGGGAGGATCCGGCGTCCAGGTCAACGTGGAGAAGGCGGCCGTCAACCGGTTCGACGACCAGAACCGGCTGACGGCGACGGGCTCACAGGCCGTCTCCGCCACGAACAACCTGACCTACCTCCCCACGGAGGCCCAGTACGTCAAGGACCCGCAGGGCGCCGCCCTGATGGCCCAGACGGCCCCCTACTGGAACTTCTCCAAGCACCAGCCGTCGCCGACCATGCCCCGGCAGTCGGAGTCCGGTCAGCACTACTACGAGACCGTCACGGTCCAGACGAACTCCCGGGTGGCCTACTTCGTGGGTCTCTCGAAGATCGTCATGTACCGGCAGAACCGGCAGATCGCGGACGACGAGGACCAGTACCTGGAGCTGTTCCACGACGACCACGACCTGATCTACGAGGAGGGCATCCCGAACTGGGCCCTGGGGGACGGGCAGATCTACACCCCGCCGGAGCTGGGAGCCCCGGTCACCATGACCTCGAAGCCGCTCAACAGCTTCCGGGCCATCCGGGGACTCCAGTTCGCGACCACCCAGTCCCCGCCCCGCCAGCTCCTGACGGACCCCGACTTCGACGACCTCTCGCTCCAGTACTGGCAGCCCCTCGGGGACGCCAAGATCGAGCCGGACCCGTACTTCAACACGGACGTCGGCTCCCTGGTGAAGATCACCCGCGCGGGAGAGGCGGTCACCTGGGGCTCGATGGAGACCAACGGGACCTGGAACCAGATCGAAGACCTGAACCCGAGTCCGTACCTGCCCACGTACGAGTCGATCTCGGGGTCCATCGCCCCGGGCGCCCAGGGCGGCATCCAGTCGTACGAGCCCATCGCGGTGTCCTCGATCGGCAAGCTGTACGCGGCGGCCCGGATCCTGGCGCCCAAGACCCTCACCGCCCCTGTGGTGCTCCAGCTCCTGAACGGTGACGGGACGGTGCTCGCGCAGGAGTCGGCGACGGCCCAGGCCGGACAGATCGTCGAGTGGTCCGTGGAGTACAACATCGGCACCGGCGGGGTCCCGGAGGGGACGCGGCTGTGGACCGAGGTGGAGGCCCTCGCGGCCGACTGGACCGGCATGGAGGCCATCGGCACCTGGAACGACGTGGCGGCCGGTATCCAGGAGCGGGACATCTTCGACGTGAAGGTCCAGCTCTTCCAGGACCAGGCCACCTCGGACGTCTTCTACGCGGACAACGTCTCGGTCTTCAACGACGCGATCATGTGGGAGTTCTCCCGGGACAACGGCCAGACCTTCTGGCCGGTCTGGGACATCCGCAACGACCCCAACGGCGTGTTCCTCTTCCCCGACGGCGACGAGCAGGCCCCCACGGGCGGCTCCGCGCTGGTGTGGCGGGTGACCGGGGCGGCCGGGGACCTCTCGGTCTCCGCGCTCCAGATCCGGCCCTGGTTCGACTCGGTGATGATGGGCATGCCCGCGAAGTACACCGTCCAGAAGGGCGGGCCGAACCTCACCCCGCTGGACCAGAACCCGGACGTGACCGACGACCCGATGTTCAAGGTCTGGCACAAGGCCATCCCCCAGGACTGGTTCCACATCTACCGGCAGTGGCTGCGCCAGAACCTGCTGCCCGCTCCGGTCATCTCGCGGTCCTACCTGCCGGACACCGTTCCGGAGGGCGTGGACGAGGGCTCCCCGGCGGCGCCGGACACCTCGATCATGCCGACCTCCCTCGTCTACGGCTCGTAAGGAGAGACCGTGCGCGCACACTTCACCCGGCCTGTCACCGACGACCAGGGCGACCTGCTGCCCAATGTCCAGGTCACGGTCTACGAGCCCGGGACGACCACCCTGATCTCGCAGACCCTCTACAGCACGGACACCGGCAACAACGTCCTGAGCAACCCCTTCGTGTCGAGCACCGGCGTGATCGACATCTACCTGGACACCCCCGCGCGGGTGCGCTTCGGCCTCATCCAGGGGAACCTGCCGGTCCAGTACTACGAGGACGTGGACGTACTCGCGGCCGGGTCCGACTCCCAGCACACCGGCACCGGCCCGGTCTCCCTGATGATCGGCGTGGGGGCCTCGGCCAACGGGGACTCCTCCACGGCCCTGGGCACGTCCGCTTCCTCGGCCGGGACCAACTCGGTCGCCCTGGGCGCCTCGGCCAACGCCCTGGGGGAGTACGGCTCGGCTCTGGGCACGGCCGCGACGGTCCAGAACGACTCCGGCACCGCCGTGGGCCGCAATGCCTCTGTGACGGGCGACAGGGGCCTGGCGGCGGGCAACGGCGCCCAGGCGTCCGGGGACTCCTCCACGGCCCTGGGAGACGCCTCTGAGGCCGCCTGGACCCGGTCTACGGCCGTGGGAGCCGGAGCGGTGGCCGACGGGGAGAACCAGGTGATGCTGGGCGCCTCCGGCGACACCGTGGCGATCCCCGAGGGGGCCGTCCTCCGGCTGACCGCTCCGGACGGCACGTCGTGGAACGTCACCGTGGCCAACGACGGCAGCCTGACGACGACCCAGGTGTGATGTCCGGCCCCTGACCAGTCCCGGGAAGGGGTGAGACCGAGGAGGAGAACCCGTGGCCCGAGCGCACCTGTTCCGCCCCATCACCGACCGAGAGGGCAACCTGCTCTACAACGCGACGGTGACCGTGCGCGAGGTGGACTACTCAATCCCGATCGGTCAGCCCCTGTACGCCTCCAAGGACGGGGCGGACACGCTGCCCAACCCGTTCACGGCGGTCAACGGCGTGATCGACCTGTGGATAGACGAGCCCCAGAGGATGTCCGTCCTCGTCCAGCACGAGCAGACCAACGACATCCTGGTCTACCTGGACGCCCCGCCCCCGCCGGAGGAGATCGTCTCCACGGACTACCCGCTGGAGATCGTCAACCAGCCCTCCTTCTCGGGACAGGTCCTGCTGAGCACCGGCACGGCCGGACAGGCCCAGTGGGGCAATCCGCCCTCCGGGACGGGCCTGACCCCGGTGGTCGTGGCCTCCTCCCAGAGCTTCAACACGGGCTCGGACCCGGTCGGATGGAACTTCGTCCAGAACAACGGCGGGGCCCACGTCTACGACCCTCTGGCCATCCCGCCGGGGACGAACTACCAGTACTCCCTGAAGATGACCCAGAGCGCGAACAACGGCTCCGTGACCCTCACGGGCCCGACCTTCACGCTCCTGGAGACCGGCCGTCTGTCCCTGTGGATCCGGAGCGAGATCAGCGCGACGGAGACCTTCACGGTCAAGGTCGCCGACGCCGGAGCGGTCCAGACGACCCTGACCACGGTCAACACCTCGCGGGACTGGGGCTTCTACTCCTTCGACCTGGCGGCCGGGACCTGGACCCCGATCTTCACCTACACCGGCCAGACCTCCTTCGCGGCCGGGGACCACTCCGTGTGGATGACGGGCTACGTGGCCCAGTACGGCGGCAACATCCCGCCGCACAACCACGGAGGGGCCGGGACCAACTCGGTGGCCCTGGGGACCAACGCCACGGCCACCGCGACCGCTTCCACGGCCGTCGGGGCAGAGGCCGACGCCACGGCGGCCAACGCCACGGCGTACGGCTACAACGCCCAGGCCACGGGGGCCTCCTCCACGGCTCTCGGCTACAACGCGGCGGCCACCACCCAGTTCGCCCTGGCGGTCGGCGCCGGGGCGAACGGCGACACCACGGACGGCTCGTGGACGGCCGTGGGCTACAACGCCAGCGCGGGTGGCCTGGAGGCGGTCGCGGTGGGCAACGCGGCCAGTGCGGGAGCGGACTACGGCGTCGCGGTGGGGACCACGGCCACCGTGGGCACCCTGGGCACCTCGGCCGTGGCCATCGGCAAGAACGCGCAGGCTCTGGCGCCGAACTCCACGGCCATCGGCAAGGACTCGGTGGTCGGGTCGACCCACAACAACTCGGTGGCCCTGGGCGCCCTCGCGGCCACCACCTCGGCCAACCAGATCATGCTGGGGCACGAGGGTGCGATCACGACGGTGACCGGCTCCCTCCAGAACTACGGCATCGCGTCCCTGGGCTCGGCCGACTCCCGGGTGGGCTTCTACGGCTCTGCGGGCAACACGATCCAGACCGTCTCGGGATCCGACGACGGCAACTCCACGCTGCGCTCTCTGGTGCGGGCTCTGGCCAACCTGGGCCTGATCGTCAACCAGACGGTGGAGCAGCCGATGGCCTCCCCGAACCCGACCGGGATCATCGACTACTTCTACCACCAGGACCCAGGCGACGGCTCCCTGGGCGTGGCCGACTTCGACTTCCAGCCCTACGTCTACCGGCCGCTGGCCTTCTCCGACCAGAGCCCGTACCCGTCCGGCCCGCAGTGGTACGTGGGGGCGGACCACAACGGCTACAAGGGCTACGCGGGCGGTCTGGGGGCGCTGAAGAACTTCTACCAGCCGCGACAGAGCTTCTACATCACGCTGACCTTCACCGGCACCGGCAACAAGGCCATGTTCGCCCTGCGGCACACCGGCGCGACCGGCTCCACGGCGGCGGCGGCCTACCTGATCCTGGACCAGGCGGCCGGGACGGTCTCGCTCGCGACCAAGGCGGCCAACGACCCCTCGAACGTCTACACCGTGGCGGCGGGCAACTCGGTCACCCTGGCCTCGATCGGATCCACGCCTTTCGACGGGTCGGTCCACCAGCACATCATCTCGGTCTCCGGGACCCAGGTGATGTACGCCGACTCCTTCAACGGCACGGCGGTCTTCTTCACCGCCCCGGCGATGAACCTGACGGGTACGTACGTCGGCCTGGACCTGGCCCAGGTCACCACGAAGCTGAACAACGTCATCTTCAGCTCGCCGCACATCTTCGACGGCTTCAAGACCACGGGCGCCCTGAGCAACGCGGCCTCGGGCGAGGCGTGGTGGCCGGTCACCTCGGGCGTGGGCTCCGGGGTCACCGTGAACACCGCCGGGAACCTCCAGCTCACCGGAGTCGCGGCGGGCTACGCCCTGGCGTACGTCCTGGCCCCGGCGACCTCCGGTCAGAAGAACGTGATCACGAAGTGGGGCACGGGCACCCCGAGCACCGCCATGGGCGTGGTCGGCCGGTACGTGGACGCCAACAACTACTACTTCTGCAACAACTCGCAGATCACGAGGGTGCTCGCGGGCACCCAGACCACCCTGACCACCTACTCCTCGAACTTCGCGACCGGGGACAAGATGACGGTGTCGTTCAACGCCAGCGGCCAGATCGTCGTGCAGAAGAACGGCACGACGGTGGCCTCCACGATCGACACCACTCCCTCCCTGCTCGCGAGCAACCGCTACGGCCTGGGGACCCGGGGCGCCGCCGTCTCGAACTTCTCGTACTTCTGGTGCTTCGACCAGGTCAACGGAGGGGTGCTGTACAAGTGAGCACGCCGGTCAATCAGCGGTGCCACATCCACCTGCCGATCATCGACAGCGCTGGTGTGGTCTTCCCGTACGCCTCGATCACCCTCAACGACGCGGCGACCGGGACGACCCTGGCCACCGACGTCTACGTGCAGCCCGAGGGCGGCAACCCGATCGCCTTCCCGCTCTTCACCGACCCGGCCGTGGTCGACCTGTGGCTGGACGTCCCCGCGCGGGTGCAGATCGTCGCGGAGGTCTCGGACAACACCCGGATCGTCCTGGACGGGATCGACATCCTGCCCCCGGCGGCCAAGATGGTGACGGCGCCCCGGCCCCTGTCGATCACCGGTGCGGACAACATCCTGTCTACGGCCGTGCTGATGTACGGCGACGACGACCAGGCCGTCTTCCGGGTGGCCGACCCCGTCGGGACCCACCAGCACGAGGGGGACTCCGCCGGTTCCGTCTCGCTCACCCGCGAGTCCCCGGCGGACTTCAACCCGTACCAGACCTGGGTGGGCTACCAGGCGGGCCGCAACACCGCCCCCTCGTCCTCGGGCGCCAGCGCCTTCGGCGGCCACGCGGAGGTCGACGGGGCCTCCTCCACGGTCATGGGCCAAGGGGCGATCGTCCCGCACGTCTCCACGGGCGTACGCGGCTCCATGACGACCTTCCTCAGCTCCCAGGACGGAGAGGCCGCACAGGGCTCCACGGTGGCCGGAGGCGGCAACCTGACGGCCGAGGGCCGCAACATGACGGTGCTCGGTGCCCTCACCGACGTACCGAACGGCGCGGTGCCGGACGACGCCACGGTGATCGGCTCGGGGAACATCGTGGGGGCCGCCGGATCGGTCAAGGTCGGGCCCAACCACCCGATCTCCAACGCGGGCCCGAACCACACCACGGTCGGCCAGGGCAACAGTGCTCAGACCAACCAGCTCCCATGGGCCGGGGCCCAGACCCCGTACGCCCTGGGAGGCTCGAACATCTCCCTGGCCGGAGACCCTTCGGACCAGGTCTCCGTCACGGACGCCTTCTGCGGCATCGGGCCGCTCGCCATGGGGACCAACTCCACCTCGTGGAGCCCCTCGATCGGCCTGCTCCAGGGCAACGCGGTCACCCGTACGGCTCTGCGGGCCGAGGGGGACGTGGTGGTCAACGGCCAGCGCACCTGGTCCAACACCACGACCACGCTCGGCTTCTACGGCGCCGTGGGGACCACCCGGCAGAACATCACCCAGAACAGCACGTACGCGAGCCCGCTGCTGAACCAGGTGCTCCAGGCCCTCTCGAAGATGGGCCTGGTGTACACCACCGACGTCCCCCAGGTGCTGGAGAGCGGTCACCACACCGACGGCACCCGGCTGGAGTTCGCGGAGACCGGCCAGGCGCTCCAGTGGAAACTCCCGGCGGCCAGTCCCGACTACCGGGCCACGAACGACTTCGCGGTGGCCTCGAACAAGATCACCCTGAATGCGGCCAACGCGCCCTTCCCCACTCGGGGCGTGGCGGGGATCTACTCGGCAGCCCTCTCGAACGTCATATGCCAGGGTCAGTTCACCTACAACCCGACCGGCACCAACCTGATCTGGAACTCGGAATTCGAGACGGACGCCAACGGGTGGAACGACTGGGACACCGGGACGGGTCTGCTGCGGGACAACACGGTCTCGAAGTTCGGGTCCTATTCGCTCAAGCTGACCCCGACGGGAACGAGCGACTACAACCGCACCGGATTCACGTTCACCACCACCGGCGGCACGAACGTGAACTGGTCGACCTGGGTGAGGCCGACCGCGAATTACAAGATCGGCATCATCATCGAGTGGTTCACGAACACCTGGTCCTACATCTCCAGCACCGAGCAGATCGTGAATGCCCCGGCGCTGAACACCTGGACCCGGCTCAACATCGGCGGGACCGCCCCCGTAGGAGCGATCAACGCCGCCGTGACCATCGGGCACTGCAATGACGACGGGGTCAACGTGCCGTCCTCGGCCGTCATGCACATCGACGGCGCCATGCTCTCCACGGGCTCCACGGCCGTGCAGCCGTACGTCGACTCCGGCGGGTACCACCCGCACGACGACGCGACCGGTCTGATGATCCGCTGCGTCCACGAGAAGTCCACGGTGGGCGGCCAGCCCGCCGCGACCCTGAAGGGCTATCTGATCGGCCGCAGGGCGGTCTACGCGGTCTCCGGGAACAACATCACGGCGACCGTCGTGAACCACTCCGCCCCCGTGGCGGCCGGACAGATCCTCCAGGCCGATTGCAACGGGACGAACATCATCGTCCGGGCCAATGGGACCCAGATCTCCACCTTCACCGATTCGACGTTCAACACCCAGGTCAAATTCGGGTACAGGGTCACCGAGAGCACGGCGGTCTCCGACTTCCTGGTGCTGCCGTTCGGCTTCTGACGAAGATCGCGTGGACTAAAAGACGTTCGCGTGGCTAAACTCCTGCTAGGAACAATTCCTGGAGAAGGGCAGGAGGGACGGAGATGAGCCTCGACAGCGTGGTTGCGCGCATGGTCATGCGCGCCAAGCAGATCGAGCGTGCTCTGCACGACCCGGGCCCCTGGACGGTGACGACCGGACCCCTTCCGGAGCAGTTCGAGCGCCCGGCCCGCAAGGTGGTCGGCGACAACCATGTGACCTTCTACTCCATCGCGGACCTGGGCAGCCCCATGACGGGCACCGACATGGTCGCGGCGGAGCTGAACTGCGGGGAGGACACCGTGGCGTGCAAGCTCCTGCCCGCTCACGAGGGTCTGGCGGAGATCGCCTGGACCTTCGAGATCGCCGACTCCGTGGTGGCAGCGTGACGGCGCCGGTCACGGAGGAGCAGCCCTCTCCGGCGTGGCCGGAGGGGGCTCTCTACTACTCCCCGAAGAGCTACCCCTTCCAGGTGGACCACATCGCGAAGGCGTACCTCGGCATGGTGGAGGGGTCCCAGGCGGAATGGATGTTCGCCTGGGACACCGGGTTGGGCAAGTCCCACGCCGCCATGCGCCTGGGCGCGCTCGCCTTCGAGGACGACCTCTCCGATCTCGTGGTGCTCGTGTGCGAGAAGAACAAGCTCAAGGAGTGGAAGGCCGACTTCGACCGCTTCACCAAGCTGTCCTCGCGCATCCATCACGGTCCGAGCCGGAAGAACAAGCTCGCCCGCGAGGGTCTGCCGGACGTGCTGATCACGACGTACGAGACCGGCAAGGCCGACTTCGTGACGGTCACCAAGACCGGGCGCCGGGGCAAGACGGTGGCGACGGCCGACCTCCTGGAGATGGCCCTCAGCCGGAGACCGATGGTGATCTTCGACGAGGCCGACAAGCTCTCGAACCGGTCCGCCGCGACCTACCGGGCCTACGAGCACATGCTGAAGGTGCTCCGGCGAGAATTTAAGAACTTGCCGACGATCATGATGACGGCCACCTCGGTCCGCCGGGACTACGAGAACACCTTCAACCAGCTCCGGCTGCTCAGGCCGGAGGCCATGCCGCTGATCAAAGAATTCGAGACCTACTTCGTGCGAGGCCGGGACATCTACGGCAAGGCCCGGTACTGGGACCACCGCACCGAGGAGTTCGCGGCCATCTGCCAGCCGCTGATGCTCCCGAAGCGCAAGACGGACCCGGACGTTGTCGACCAGTTCCCGGCGATGACCGAGGAGGCCCTCTGGGTGGACCTCGAAGGGGCCCAGAAGGACACCTACAAGCTCGTGGCGGAGCTGGAGGGTGTCCCGGGACTCCTGACCGCTCTGCGGCAGCTCTGCGCCCATCCACGGGCCCTGGTGCACTCCGCTGAGCACGGCACCTCCCAGCTCGCCCGGGAGCTGGTGGAGGCGTACGGCCGCGACCACCTGTGGAACCTGCCGTCGGCCAAGACCGAGCGCCTCGTGGAGTACCTGATCCCCGTGGTCCTGGACCAGCAGGCCAAGGCCGTGGTCTTCACCTTCTTCGGCCCCTCGGTGATCCCGCACCTGAAGGCGGCCCTGGAGTCGAAGGGCATCCGGTGCTTCGAGTTCGGGGAGCTGGAGGAGTTCAAGGCGTGGCAGGGCGGCGCAGTGCTGCTCTCCTCGGACGCCGGGGCCCGGGGGGTCAACATCCCCGAGGCGAGCTACCTCGTCGAGTACGACATGGCCGTGACGTACGGCCTGCGGACCCAGCGGCTGAACCGGGTCTCCCGGCTCGGCCAGGGCGGGCCCACGGTCACTGTGCGGTCCATGCTCACGCGGGAGACCGTGGAGGTCCCCCTGATGTACTCGATGCTGCGGGGCAACGCCCAGTCGGACGAGCTGCTCGGGGGAGAGACCGGCGAGCAGTACATGACGGCCGCCATGCGGCGCGAGATGCTCCAGGAGGGCATGGAATGAGTGAGAAGAGCCTGGACCACCGTCCCGACCCCCGTACGGTCCGTGGGGTCCGCCGGGCCCTCGCGGCCCTGACGGAGAAGCGGCCCCCGAAGCATCCCCGCTTCCAGTCGTCGATCTGATCAACTTGTACTCCAACGAATCCAGGAGTACCGTCGTAGACGACCGAGGCAGGCCGTAAGAACTCGTAGGACAGGTCGAGCGCCCACACCCCGGTCACAGCGGTACGGCCTCCAGGAGGGCCCAGAACCCATCTGGAGGCCACGAGCCGGGCGGCTGCCCGGGGTGGGTGGGAATCCTCCCCGGGAACCGCGCAGGGCCCTGATGTCCCACCTAGGGGTTCTCCTGGAGAGGTGCGAATCCTCTGCCCGGTACTGCGTACGCGATCAGGTCAGGACCGCGAGGAAATGACCCCCTGCGGGGAAGCACGGTCATGTACGCCGGATGCGGAGATCGAGTTTCGGGCCGCCCCATCCATATGGGGCTACGCATCCTCCCCTCCCCTTCGGGGGAGGGACTCTGATACACCCCGGGTTCACTCCTTTCGCCCGGGGAGGGGAGGGGGAGTCTGATCCGCTCTCTTCTGCAAGGCGAGCCGCGACCTCTTGCTCCCCAAAAAAGGTCGTAGGGACACGAGCCCGCGTAGTACGTGAGGTGAGCCGGGAAGTAGTGGTAGGGCGCTCCCGGTGGGCTCCGGGCAGACGCGCGGGCTGGTTGCACAGGGAGGACGGCGCCCTGGTCCTGAAACGCATAACGGAGGCGGGCGCCAACTTGCCTCCGCTGGAAGGCCCCCTGGGCCCGGCAACTCGTGGAGCCGGGGAAATGCCACCAGGGGGCCTTCTGCATGCATGAGTGAGCCCCGGGGCCGTGTCCAAGTCCCCGGGGCTCTGTGGTGCCACCCTACCGCGCGCTGGAGATGCTGATCACGTTGCGCAGCGGGGCGATCTCCGTGAGGTCCGGACGGGTCTCCTCGCGCATCCGCTGCTGGATCCACTCCAGGCCCCTGACGGTCACCCGCACCTGGGCATGGGCCTCCTTGCGAGCCCGGGAGTCGGACGCCTCGTAGTCCGGCCGGGACTGGGGCTTGAGCCGCAGGTGCTCCGTGTGGGCCGCGTATGGCACGAGCTGGCCACCGGCGCGGCGGTAGAGCATCCCGCTGTCCAGCATCCACTGGAAGAGCCGGTTGCGGCCGGTGGAGATCGCCGGGTCCCGGTTGAGTATCGAGGCGGCCGTGGCGACGTCGTAGTCCTGGCCGGTGTCGACGAGGTTCTCCCACGCCTCGGCCGGGGGCCGCAGGAGGGCGGCCTCCATCTCGGCCTCGCGGGCGGCCAGCTCGGCCTTCTCCCGGGCGTCCACCTCGTCCGCCCAGCCCCGCAGGGCCTCTTGGAGGGTCGGCATCTTGGCGGGCGCCTGCTGCTCCATCACCTCGGCCTGCCGGGTCTTCACCGCGAAGTAGTTCTGGGCCGCCGCGATGGCGGGCTTCGAGGGGTCCCCGTTCATGAAGACCAGGTAGCAGGCCCGGCGGGACAGCCGGAAGTCCGCCCTGGGGCGACCGCCGGTGCTTTTCGGTGCCAGCACCGAAAAGTGTCCCCGGGTGTCCTCGCCCAGTCCTCGGAAGGCCGTCATGGCCTTGTTGATCGCGTCGTTCCAGTTGCGCCAGTCCGCGTAGTCCGCGTACGGCATGAGGTCGCGGGCAGACCAGTACTCGCCCCGCTCGTCCTCCTGCTTGAGGCGCTCGAAGGTCACCTCGTGGCGCAGGATCTCGGTGTTGCTCATGCGTCACCGCCGTCCATGAAGAACTTGATGATGTCTTCCATGTCGACGAGACCCATCTCCTTCAGCCTCTTGCTCTTGGCACGGCCCTTGTCGAGCCAGTCCTGCGGAAGCTGTTTCGCGGAGCGAGGCAGCTTGTCCCCCAGGAAGGTGCCGTGGAGAGTGCTCTCCGTCTCAACGAGGAGCTGAGGAGTGTCGAGAAGCCATGCTGTGAACTCGTTGTTGAAGCTCGGTTCCGGCTGTCCGGTGACGGGGTGCGTCACGATGCGAACAGGATTTTCCCTGGTCGTCATGTACTCTCCTTGTGGATGCGCGGTTGGCCCCTTTTCGGAGGGGCCTTCTGCATGTTCGGATCTTAGGCCCTGACGGGACCCAAGTCCTTCGAGATCAGGTGCTCGGCCGACCAACGGCCGATGCGGTTGAGGTCCGTCCGGGGGCGCAGATGGCCCTCCAGGATCCAGATCAGGTTGTCCCAGGCCCGGGAGCCGGTCATGAGGGCCCAGTCCCGCAGCATGGCCAGCTCGGCCTTCGCGTTGCGGACCATCTCGCGGACGGTCCGGCCCCGCTCGGTCCCCATGGACTGCACGGCCTCGGCCTCCAGGGTGTGCTCGCGGGCCTTGTGGGCTTCCCGGGCCCGGCCGGAGTAGTCCTGGACGAGGTCCTCGTGGGCCATCCAGGAGAAGTCCACGGTCACGGCCACGGTCCGGCCGGTCTTCTCGCGGGTCACGAAGGACCCCAGCTTCTTCAGGAACCGGCGGAGCTGCCGCTCGGCAAGCCGGGTGATGGTCCGCAGCTCGTCGAGCGAGAAGGTCATCGGCCGGAGTCCGGTCACCATGGCCAGGGCCCATCCGGCATCCCCGTAGGCCCGGTCCCCACCCGTGTTGGCCCAGATGTCCAGGGCGGGATCCAGCAGGTCTCCGATACCGGTCATCTGCTGACCATCACGGTTCTGATCTTCCTCACCAACAGACCTACCAGGGGTACCTACCTCCTGGACGTAGTTGAGGTTCTCAGTAGAAGGAGAAGAGGTGTGGTCGGCAGAAGACCGCTGTCGGACGACCATGGACCGGCGGTCTTCGAGGTCCCAAGCGAACTGCCCTCGGTCAGGGCACTCCAGGAGATCGGTGGACTCACCGGAGGCGGGGAGGACCTTGAGGACGGACTCGCGGGAGAGGCCGGAGGCCCGCTCTATCGCGCGGAGACCCTTGAGGTCGGGGGAGATCGTCAGCGCCCAGGCGACGCGTATCTCGTGCAGAGGTGTGACGCCCGTCACAATGGCCTTGACGGCGTCAAGGTCAACGTGACCTTCGGCGGGTGTGCCGGTAGCATGGGTATCACTCATGTATGTGGTCTCCGGGGCATTCCGGGGGCCGCGAGGGCCCTGCTCGTGTGTTGGCGGGCGGGGTCAAGCTCACCGGTCGGTGGTACGACTGAGGTGGGCCACCCGGCGGGAGCTGGAACTTCCAGCCGGGCTTCTGCCAGAGATCGTACCTCGCCGGTACGAGCGTTGACGAAGGCCCCCAAGATCTCTTGGGGGCCTCGTCTTTTTTAATTCTCGAAGTGGGTTGTCCCTCCAAGGATTGTTGGGGTAGAGTCGGAGACGCCAGAGAGACGAACCGCCGGGAGGCCCACATGACCGAGACGATCGAGAACCAGCCGAAGACCTGGGAGCAGTTCGAGGGCGTCCTCGCCGCGACCCTGCCGGGCTACGAGCCCCGCAAGCCCCAGAAGGTCCTCGCGCAGGCGATCGAGATGGCCATGGCCGCGAACAAGAACCTCCTCGCGGAGGCGGGCTGCGGCACCGGCAAGTCCATCGGCGGCACCGTCCCGATGATCATGCAGGCCATCGAGCAGGGCACCCGCGTGGTCGTCGCCACCGCCACCAAGGCGCTCCAGGAGCAGTACGCCAACAAGGACATGCCGTTCCTCCAGGAGAAGTCCGACATCCCCTTCACCTGGGCGCTGGTCAAGGGCCGCTCCAACTACGTCTGCATGGCGAAGCTGGAGTCGGACGACATGGAGATCGACCCCGTCGCCATCGAGATCAAGCAGGAGCTGGAGGCCAACCCGGAGCACTCCGGTGACCGCGAGCACTTCGTGGTCGAGATCGCGGACCGCGACTGGGGCAAGTTCTCCTCGTCCTCCAACGAGTGCCCCGGCAAGTCGGAGTGCCCCTTCGGCGCCATCTGCAAGGCCGAGGCCATCAAGGACCGGGGCAAGCAGGTCGACGTGGTGATCACCAACCAGGCCATGCTGATGACCGACCTGGTCATCCGCGAGAAGACCCAGGGCCGCGACTCGGGCCCGGTGGAGATGCTGGGCGACTACGGCATGGTCCTCTTCGACGAGGGTCACGAGCTGCCGGAGTACGCGGCCAACGCGCTCGGCAACGACATCACCGGCCGTGGCCTGTCGATCCTGGTGGGCGACGTCGCCTCCTTCGCCGCCCTGCACGGCAAGGACCTGGAGCACCGCACCGCCGAGATGGCGACGGTCTCCCGGACCCTCCAGGACCTGCTGGTCCCGCTCTCCGGCGAGTCGGTCAACCTCCGCTGGTTCACCGAGAACTTCGAGCCCTTCGTCCAGACCATGGAGCTGCTCCAGTCCCTGCGCCTGGACGTCCTGGACGTCAAGCTCGCGGGTGACTCCGAGAAGCAGGGCGCCAAGCGCAAGATGCTCCTCAAGCGCCTGGACAACGCCGTGGCCACGATCGAGGAGCTGATCTCCTCCGAGGACCACGAGCGGGTCCGCTGGATCGAGACCTACGAGGTGCGCGGCAACACCTACTGGCGCATGAAGGTCGCGCCGGTGGACGTGGCCCCCTTCCTGAAGCGGATGCTGTGGGACGAGGTCTCCTCGGTCGTCATGTCGGCCACCCTCTCCTCCGGCCGCGACAAGCAGGGCAACCGCGACTTCTCCTACATGAAGCGCACGCTGGGCCTGTGGGACGCGGAGACGGTCGACGTCGGCACCCCGTTCGACTTCGGCCAGCAGGCCCTGATGTTCGTCCCCGGCCGGGACATCCCCTCCCCGAAGGCCCGGACCGAGTGGATGGCCTACGCGACCGCCACGACGCTCCGCCTGATCTCGGAGGCCCAGGGCGGCGCCCTGCTGCTCTACACCTCGCGCAAGGCCATGCAGGAGGCGTACGACACCCTCTCCCCGGCGCTGGAGAGCATGGGCATCACGACCCTCATGCAGGGTGACGGCCGGACGAACAAGCAGCTGGCCCGGACGTTCAAGGACGACGAGCACTCGGTGCTCTTCGCCCTCAAGAGCTTCTTCGTCGGCGTGGACATCCCGGGCAACGCCTGCCGCCTGGTGATCATCGACAAGATGCCCTTCCCGGTCCCCTCGGACCCGATCTTCAAGGCCCGTTCCCTCGCGGTGGAGCGCCGGGGTGGCTCGTCCTTCGCGGAGCTGAGCATCCCGATGATGACCCTGACCCTGGAGCAGGGCGTGGGCCGCCTGATCCGCACCAAGACGGACCGGGGCGTCGTGGCCATCCTGGACTCGCGCCTCTCGTCCACCCCGTACGGCCGGAGCATCGTCAACGCGCTCCCCGACTTCCCGGTGAGCACTCAGCTCTCCCAGGTCGGCGAGTTCTACGCGGGCGCCTCGTTCGGCCGCTGAGAAGCCCCGAAACCCCCTCCTGAGGTTGAGCAGGAGGGGGTTTCGGTCTGTACACACTCCAAGAAATCCTGTAGTGTCTCCCGTAACGCCAGAGATCATCGAGCCCAGGAGGCCCGTATGTCCAACGAGCTTGTTCCCGTCAGCCGGACCCAGAAGCTCCAGCTCAAGGAGGCGTCCCTCGCCGAGGTGACGTCGGCCCTGTCGTCCATCCCGGTCGACGAGGCCCCCACCGACTTCCCGGCCCTGCCGGAGCCCCTGACGGCCTCCAAGGAGGTCCGGGACGCCCTGGGGACCCTCTCGAAGACCTTCCAGTCCGTCACGCCGGAGAGCCGCCGTACGCTCACCACGGAGGAGCGCGCGGCCATCGGCACCGAGTACGAGGCCCTCCAGAAGTCGCTCAAGCTCCTGACGGCCCGCGAGGAGGCCATCAAGGAGATCGTCCGCACCCACCAGGACGTGGAGGCCGAGGAGGCGGGCCTGGCGTTCCCCAAGGACGTCCTCCACAACGGCAACCTGGTGGCCAAGGCGACCCCGCGCGACAAGAGCGGCCACTACATCCTGGCCAGCAAGGGCAACCCGCAGGTCACCGAGATCCCCGGCTCCTCGGCCAAGTTCTCGAACCAGTTCTCCTCCGGCCGTGTGACGGAGAACCTCAAGGCGATCGAGGAGATGTACCAGGCGGGCGAGATCGACGAGGCCGCGTACAAGGCCATGACCGTCGTCAAGCGCGTGCCGGACGCCGACAAGATCCGCGCGTACGTCCTGAAGACCGGCAAGGTCTCCATCCTGGCCCGCATCGTCAAGCGTGGCCGTGACAGCTCCGCGCTGTACCTGCGTGGTCTGAAGAAGAGCTAGTGCAACCCGCGAAACCGGCCGGGGGCGCTCATCGCGTCTCCGGCCCCTGTGCAGGAGGACCCATGACCGAGACCGAACCCCAGGAACTGGCCGCCATCCCGTTCTCCGACCTGGCTGAGCGCTACGGCATCCATCCCCAGGCGGACGAGAACGGCCGGGAGTTCTTCACCTGGGACCACATGTTCCCGGTGGACGGGGAGGGGATGCCGCTGCCCCGGTACACCGTCCAGGAGACGTCGAAGCTGTTCTTCGCCAAGGGGCCGGACTGGCTCCGGTGGAGGTACCGCCCGGCCACCCACTACCCGGACGGCTACTTCGTGCTGGACGGCACGGTCCTGGAGCCCAAGAGGACCGAGAAGGGCAACCGCTACTACACGCTCGCGGACATCGAGCGGATGGCGCACGCCCTCGTCGAGAACAACGCCATCGACGGCGAGCAGCTCTCGGTGATCATCCAGATCGTCCTGCTCCAGGCCCGTCTCCACCGGGTGATCGACGCCGACAAGGAGGCCCGTGATGGGAACGAGAGCTGACTGGTACGTCCAGTACGTCCCCAAGCTCGGAGAGAGCACCGAGGGCCCCGGCCTGCGGTGGCTGGGCTCCGTCTGCATGGACGGCTACCCCTGCGGGTTCGACGACCACCTCTTCGAGCCCGTCCAGGACTCCCTGTTCCAGCCCGGGGACGAGATCTGGGCCGAGAAGGTCACGAAGATGATCGAGGGCCGCCGCGACGGGATCCTCCCCGAGCGCGGCTGGCCGTGGCCCTGGAAGACCTCGGACACCACGGACTACGCCTACGTGCTCTACGACGGCCGGGTCTGGGCTTCGAACTTCGGCCGCAAGCTGTTCCTCGTCCAGCCGGACCTGGACTGCTTCGGGGAGCCCCGCGACGAGGACAGTGACGACGAGGACCCCGACAAGCTGAAGAAGCTGACCGGCGGCCTGCCGAAGTGGCCGGACATGACGGACCTCCAGGGCCCGATCAGCTTCGGCGGCATGTTCATCATCACGCCGGACGGCGTGGAGAGGGGCAAGGTCTGACGTGCTGCTCATCGTGGACGGAAACAACCTCTTTATGAGAAGTTGGCACGCCACCCAGCACGAGGCGATGACCGCCAACGGCGAGTCGACGGCGGCCCTGGTGGTCTTCGCGAACACCCTGCTGCGGCACGTCCGCGACGAGCGGCCGGACAAGGTCGTCGTCTGCTGGGACGGGGGAGGGTCGGCCTACCGGCTGCGCCTGCTGCCGACGTACAAGGCCAACCGGCACCACGGCCGACACACCCGCTCCCAGAAGGAGCGCCAGCTCGTCAAGGAGTTCCTGTCCCTCGCGGGGGTGTTCCACATCGAGCGGGTGGGTGTGGAGGCCGACGACCTGGTGGCCAAGTACTGGCACGACTCCGAGGACGACGTGCTGGTGGTCTCCGAGGACAAGGACTTCCTCCAGCTCGCGGGGGAGACCCCGCAGGGCGGCCTGTGCGAGATCCTGCGGTCCACGGGGGAGCGGTGGTCGGCGAACAAGGTCAAGAAGGTGACCGGCGCCATGCCCCGCCACCTGCCACAGGTGATGGCCCTCACCGGGGACACCTCGGACAACGTGGTCGGCGTCCCCGGCATAGGCCCCAAGCGGGCCGTACAGCTCCTGAACGACGCCGGGTGGTCTCTCCATGCCATCGAGGACCCCAGAGTCGCTGAGATGCGCCCTCAGGTCCTCCTGAACCGGGTCCTGGTGAACCTCCGGCTGCCCATACCGGGCCTGGAGGTGCCGCCTCCGCCGCCGTTCGAGCCGACCGGGCGTTCCAGCGCTCTCTACGACGAACTGCTGGCCTTTTTGGAGCGTTACCAGTTGAAAGGACTGCTCTCCAAGGCCATGCTGGGGACGCTGTGGACGGGCGAGCTGCCTGCTCCGGACGGGTGACCGTTTCACCCGGATGCGCAGGGGGGAAGCCTTAGTTTCAGGATCAACCGCTTGATACGATCCGTGCCTGTCCCATCCTTCTCGGTCCGCCAGACGAGAGGCGAGGTGCCCATATGCTCCCCGCTCCCGCCTGTGCCGACCGCAGGCGGGGGCGGGATTTTAAATAGGAGGGGTGGGGACATGAGCCGTCAAGGCTCGTCCATGTCGGACAAGCAGATCGGCCGGGCCGCGTACGACCGGCGCAAGATGTCCTTCCAGACGACCGTGGAGACAGTCCGGGGCTACGTCGTCGGAGCCGACGACTTCCACTGGCTCGTGGCTGTCCCGCAGATCGGCAACGGCCGGGAATCGCACCTGACCCTCGTGCACAAGACCTGCCCCCTGGTGGACTTCATGGAGGTCTTCCTGGAGATGGAGACCGAGGAGTCCAGGACCTTCATCCAGAAGGTCGGCACGCCCTTCTGGGAGTACTGCGGGAGGGCCTACCGTGGTCTTTCCGCCACGAACGACGAGGAGCCCGAGCAGTGATCGACTTCGCCGCCATCCGCCAGGCCGCCACCGGAGCGAAGCCCGCCCCGAAGAAGCCGGAGCCCGTCGCCGAGACCGCGCCGGTGATCCGCGAGACCGTCCGGGTGACCGCCGTCGCCGGTGCCGCCTATCTGCTGAAGGACGACGACGCCTGGTCCTGGGAGGACCTCCGCGACTACGTCATGGCCCAGATCGAGCAGTACCACGGCCCCCAGGTCCGCAACACGACCAAGGAGGCGGCCGTCTTCAAGTCCTTCCTGGACCGCCACGGCGAGCACGCGGTGCGCATCGCCCGCTTCGCCTTCGAGGTCAACCGGGGCATGTGGCAGCGTGCCCCGATCTCGGTGAACCGCTTCTGCAAGGGGTCCGACCCCTACTTCGCCGACAAGATCAAGTCCCGCCTGGCTTGAGTTCACGGTCCGACCCGCCACGGACCTAAAGAGATCTTTGAGGAGTACGCCTATGCCCAAGCTGCCTGGCCCGAGGACGGCCTGGCTGCTGGAGGACCCCGACTCGGAGCGCCTCCGCCGCCAGCGTCCGTCCCTGTGGGACGAGCCCACCAAGAGCTGCATGACCTGCCGGTTCCACAAGACGGGGGAGAAGTCGTTCCTCTGGTGGAACGACGAGCGCACGGAGATCGTGACCTGGGAGTGCGACTGCATCGCCCAGTGGATCCTCCACCGGTACATGCTGCTGCACGGCATCGACACCGCCTACCAGCGCCTGGGATGGATGGACGCCACCGGCGTTCCCCAGAACGCCCAGGACGAGGTGATCGACTACCTGGATCACTCCGACGCCTACGTGAACGCCGGACTGAACCTGATCCTGCACAGCCCCGACGCGGGCACCGGCAAGACGCTGATGCTCATGCTCCTGGCGAAGGGTCTGATGGCCCGGGGCCACGACGTCTACGTGGCCCAGATGAACACGATCGTCGAGATGTACACCTCGGGGTGGCGCTCCGAGGAGGACAAGCACTACTTCGAGCGCCGCATCATGAACTGCGAGGTCCTCGTGATCGACGACCTCGGCAAGGAGATGCGGGACAGCTCGGTGAACTTCCTGGACCGGCTGATCGACCGCGTCATACGGTCCCGGACGGCCGCCGCCGCTCCGACCATGATCACGACCAACTACACCCCGGAGCAGCTCCGCGAGGGCTACAACCAGTACGTCGCGTCCCTGCTGACGGAGTCGTGTTTCTTCGTGGAGACCTCGGGTGCCGACTTCCGCCCCCGGATGATGGACCGGAAGGTCCAGGAGGCCCGCGACGGCCTCTCCCGGCCGGTGGTGCTGGCATGAGCACCTCTCGCTCCGAAGACGTCCTGTACAGCTCTCTGACGGACGTCGATGCGCTCGAACAGCTCGCCCGGATCGGCCTGCCGCCGGAGTGCGTGCCGAACCAGGCCATGCGGCCGGTGGTCCAGTGGGCCATCGACTACTTCCACCGGACCTCGCAGACCCAGGCCCCCTCGCGCGAAGCGCTCATGGAGAGCTGGGGCCAGACGATCGAGGACGCGGACGTGGAGATCGCCGAGGAGGACGTGGAGCTGGACTCCATCGTCTGGGCGATCAACGCGCTGAAGGTCAAGTTCGCGGAGTACCGCTTCCAGAGCTGGCAGAAGGAAGCCGCCGCCGCCATGGCGCAGGCCAACACGATCGAGCGGCTGGGGGTGCTGGAGTCCCAGACCCAGGAGCTGAACCAGATCCTGATGGATCTCAAGGACAAGACCCAGCAGGTGGAGGGGGTCGACGGCTTCCAGCGCTCCCTGGCGGCCTATGAGCAGCGCGCCGCGACGTCCCAGACGCACCGGGGGATGGCCTTCGGGATCGACGAGATCGACGAGTACACCTACGGCATCCACGAGGGAGAGCTGGCCGTCCTGGCCGCCGGACCCAAGACCGGCAAGTCGGTGACGGCGGCCTTCGTCCTGCTCAAGGAGTGGGTCAAGAAGCGCCGTACGGCGTACTACACGCTGGAGAACAGCGTCGACATGACGTACGACCGGCTGGTCTGCATCCACCTGCACATCGACCACGACCTGTACCGGCGCGGCGAGTGCTCGGAGGAGGACGTCCAGAGGGTGCGGGACTTCATCGCCAACCGGGGCGACGAGCTGCGCGAGTACATCCAGGTCATCCAGCCGCAGCGCGGGGACCGCACGGTCCAGCACATGGTCCGTCACGCCCGCGCCATGCGGACCGAGTCCCTGATCATCGACCAGCTCACCTTCATGGAGGCGAGCCACCGGTCGATCCGGGGGCCGGAGAAGGTCGCCGACATCATGCACAGCCTCAAGGACGAGATCGGCGGGAACCTCGGCCTGCCGACGCTGCTCCTGCACCAGATCAACCGTGAGGGCATGCGCGAGGCCAAGAAGAACGGCTGGCTTGAGATGTACATGCTGGCCGAGGGCTCCGAGGTGGAGCGCACGGCGGACTGGGTCTTCGGCCTGTACGCGTCGTCCGACGAGAAGCGTGCCCAGATGATCAAGTGGCAGACCCTGGCGACCCGGCGCGGCGGCGAGAACAAGAACTGGCGTATCGGCGCCTGGCGGCCGTACGTCAACCAGGTCGACGGCCTGGAGGAGATCACGGAGCAGGTGGCATGAGCGGAATCGACTGTGACCGCGAGGATCACGAGAAGTGCGAGCGCTGCGGCGGCTGTGTGGTGGACGGCTGCGTCTGCCACCTCGCCGGAGACGACGCTCCGGAGGAGCGGGACCTCGTGGAGCTGGAGATGGGCCTGAGGGAGTACCAGGCCGAGATCCAGTGCCCGAAGTGCGGGTCCTCCACGGTCCACGTCGTCTTCCACCCCACGGTGGTCGTGGGCTACGAGGACGAGGTCTCTCCCTGCTACGAGTGGATCATGGCCAAGCTCCTGACCGAGAACACCGGGCAGCACCTGTGCATGCAGTGCCTGAGGTGCCGGTACGGCTGGCCGACGAAGACGAGGGACGCATGACCTACTTCGAGGCGTCCCTCCTGCCGGACGCGTCCAAGAGGGCCCTGTGCGAGGAGCTGCTGTCCGAGTTCGGGGCCAACGTCCACAAGGTCTCCGAGAAGACCGGCGAGATGGTGCACGGGTGCCTCGTCTCGCCGGGTCAGCACCGCGACCAGGACCGCAACCCGACGGCGTCCCTGAACTACCAGAAGCTCACGTACAACTGCCTGGGCTGCGGGGCCTCGGGAGGTCTGCTCTGGTTCATCGCCACCTGCCGGGGAGAGACCTCCCAGGAGGCCCGGCAGTGGCTGGAGGAGACCGCCGGGCTCGGTGGCCAGGTCCTGGAGCTGGACGCCATGCTCCGCTTCCTGGACGCCGTCTACGCCAAGCCCTCGAAGATCCCCGTGCCGTCCTTCTCGAAGAAGATCCTGGACGGCTGGAGCTTCTCCCACCCGTACCTGACGGAGGAGCGCCGGATCCCGGAGGAGATGTACGAGCGCTTCCGGCTGGGCTGGGACCCCTCGGTGGACCGGGTGGTCGTCCCGCACTTCTGGAAGGGCAGGCTCGTGGGGTGGCAGTCCCGCAAGATGCCCGCCGACTGGCGTTCGGTGGAGCTGGCCGCCGACTCCCCGGAGATCCACTCCGGCCGGTCGGGGAGCCCGAAGTGGTTCTCCAGCCCGGACTTCCCCAAGGACGTCACGGTCTACAACTACGACCCGAAGGCCGAGGAGGCCGTGGTCATGGAGGCCATGCTCTCCGTGATCACCCACGAGGAGGTCTTCCACGGCGAGGCCACCTTCGGCGCCACGGTGACCGAGACGCAGCTCCGCCACCTGGTCAAGCACGACCGCGTGATCCTGTGGATGGACAACGACAAGGCGGGCTGGAGGGCCGTCCTCGGCATGCCCGAGGAGAAGCCGACCAAGGAGAAGCCCGAGGGCAAGGAACGGGTGCCCGGCATGGCCGAGCAGCTCGCCCGGTACACCGACGTCTTCGTGGTGGACTCTCCGTGGTCCCAGGATCCGCAGGAGCTGCCCTCCGAGGAGGCGGCCCGTCTGAAGGCCGCAGCGGTGTCCTGGAGCGTCTGGGAGCCCCCGAAGGTGCTCTACTGCTTCTCATGCCGCGAGAAGGCCCACGAGGGGCCCTGCCGCGCCTAGGAGGTCATCATGCAGAAGTACGGCACCGGCCAGATCATCACCGAGGACGGCGAGCCCGTCCGCAAGACCGCTTCCCGACCGCTCACCCAGGACGACGTCCAGGAGATCGAGCGTGAGGGGGAGCAGACTCCCCAGGAGGACTGAATGAGCGGCTTCCGCGCCCCGCTGGACCTGACCGAGATCATGGCGCTGCACGAGCGCGTCCTGCCCTCCCGTGAGGAGCAGGAGGCCATGCGCCAGGACCAGAGGCCGGACGACAAGCTCCGGTACGAGTGTCCGGTCCGGCTGGGGTGGGGGCCCGCCAAGTGGTCCACCTCCATGGCCCTCGTGCCCGTGGAGCACGTCTGCCACGACGTCAACGGGTACTACCGCGAGCTGGGCGTGCACTGGCGGGCCACCCGCAAGGAGCTGCGCGAGGCGTACGTGGCCAAGGACGGCCCGAACGACGCCCGCCTGACGTACGTCTTCAAGCAGCTCCTGGACCCGGTCACCCGGGAGGCGTACGACAAGTCGCCTAAGGGAGAGCTGTTCCTGGACGACTACACCGAGGACGACCTCAAGCGCCGCGCCCACGAGGAGGCAGCCCGCCGCAGCGGACTGGGCCAGGCCGTCTCCCGGGACGAGGTCCTGGACGAGTGGGGCTACCAGGTTCTGGACGACACCCCGGAAGGGGTTGACAGAGTCAGGGCCATGGGAAATGATCGTCCTCGCAGGGCGGAACGGAAGCCGTGGGGCTACTCCTACTGGGCCTGGCAGACGAAGGACTTCGTCCAGAACGAGGCCCGTCTCCAGCAGTGGCAGAAGCTCCTCGCGGTCGCCGCCGTCCAGTACGGAGAGATACCCGAGGTAGTTCTCGGGGTCACGTCGATGTCAGACCAGCCCTTCATGCTGGAGGACATCTCCGGTGACACGGTGGTCTTCTTCTCCACGGAGCAGGAGCCCACGGCCGAGATCGCCACTCAGGTGATCGAGGCTCTCCAGAATCCCCCTCAGATTCCCCAAGAATCCTTCGCAGAGAGCGAGAACCCCGCATGAGCGAGAACCTGATGAACATCGACGACCTGGACCCCGACGCGCTCGATGACGTTCTGGACCGAGGCGACGACGAGGAGAAGGTCGGCGGGGCGTACCGCTCCGAGCCCTTCTGGTACCTGAAGAACGAGGGCGACGTCTCGGTCCTCCGCTTCCTGGAGGAGTCCTCCGAGTGGCGCAAGGTCAAGACGCACCGCTTCTTCCCCACCGGCCCGGAGCCGGAGGGCTACGAGGGCAAGTGGCCGTCGGCCATGCCCGCCACCTGCCGCGCCGACGAGAAGCTCAAGCGCTTCTTCCCGAAGGGCTGCGCGATCGACTCCTCGGGCTACGAGGGCAAGTTCAAGAAGGGTTCCCGCCCGGACGACGTCCGGTACACCATCGCCGTGGAGCGCGAGGAGTACACCGACGACAACGGCCGCAAGGCGTACCGGGACAAGGAGATCGAGGTCCCCGTCTTCGACGACGAGGGCAACGAGGTCGAGGGCGAGACCATCACCCTCCCGTCCCTGGTCATCGTCGCGGAGACCATGTGGCGCATGATGTCGTCCCTCAAGGCGAATAACGAGGCGTTCGGCACGATCTGCGGCCAGGACTTCCGCCTGAAGCTGGTCAAGAACCCGAACGGCAACGGCAACATCGTCCAGGTCGTCCCGCTCAACCCGGACCCGAAGATCCAGCCGGGCACCGAGCACTGGGAGATGTACCAGCACGCCCAGAAGCTCTGGACGCCGGGCGGCCTGAACGTGAACCGGGTCATCCTGAACCGCGCCAAGGACGACTACTGGAACAAGTTCTTCCTGGCCGAGGACGGCCGCACCCACGAGGAGCACCGCATCAAGCGCGGCGGCTCCCCGGAGGGCGCCTCCAACGGCTCCGGCTCCTCCGCCCCGGCCGAGGACCAGCCCAACGCCGACAAGCTCGCCGCGATGCGTGCGCGCATCTCGAAGCAGTCCGGCTGACCCTGACCATCTGAATCGCAGCCGCCCGCCCCTCCACCCCGGGCGGGCGGCTGCCCTTCTGATCCCGCCAGGGGAGAGCTATGAGACTGATCGAGTCGTACCGCTCGGATCCGAACGAGCGGATAACCATGGACGGCCGGACCTACCCGGCCATCGGACTGGTGGAGGACGAGGACGGCATCCGGTGGCTGCTGACGCGGCACTCGGATGAGATCCCCGCCCCGGTGTGGGCCCGCGCCAGTGCGGCCGGTGCCGCCGGGATCATCGTCCCCGGAGAAATTAAATACTTGGCCATGACGGCCGAGCGGTTCGCCGAGGACCGTACGGAGCGGCGTCCCAACTACGTCATCCCGCGCAACTCGTGGTCGCACTTCGAGCACCTGCCGACCTACACCGAGGTCTACTCCGCCCCGCGCGGAGGGCTGATCCTGGCCACCAAGGGGTCGCTGACGGGCTTCGTGCACGGCCACACCCACTCGGAGTACTCGCCGCTGGACGGCCTCTCCACGATCCCGGAGATCGTGGCCCAGGTCCTGCGCTACGGTCAGCCGGGCCTCGCCCTGACCGACCACGGCCGCGTCTCCGGCCACCCGCTGCTCCAGACGGAGTGCGACAAGGTCGGGATCAAACCGATCTTCGGCATCGAGGCGTACTTCCAGGACGACCGCTTCGCCCGCTCCTCGCCGGACAACACCAAGGAGCAGAACCACGCGATCCGGTACGGGTACTGGCACCTGACCCTATGGGCCATGAACGAGCAAGGGCTCCACAACCTCTGGGCCATGTCCACGGAGTCCTTCCGGGACGGCTTCTACGACCGCAAGCCCCGGCTCGACTGGGACACTCTCCAGCGGTACTCCGAGGGCGTCATGGCGGCCTCGGGCTGTCTGCGGGGCCCCTTGAGCACCGCGATCCTGGAGGACGACGAGCAGGCCGCACAGGCCCGCCTGGGCCGTCTCCTGGAGGTCTTCCCGGACCGGTTCTACCTTGAGGTCCAGCCCAACTCGCTGGCCGAGCAGCAGAAGGTCAACCGGGCCATGGTGGACCTGGGGCAGAGGTTCGGCGTGCCGCTGATGGCCACGGTCGACTCCCACTACCCGACCAAGGAGGACCACGACGCCCACGAGGCGTGGATCGCCGTCCAGACGAACTCCGACGTCAACGACGAGGGCGACCTGTTCGCGGTCAACCTGGACCTCTACGTGCAGAGCGAGGAGGAGGTCCGCAAGGGGCTGGCCTACCTCGGTGCCTCGGCTGTCGACGAGGCGGTCCTCAGCACGCTGGACCTCGTCTCCCGTACGGACGCGCGGATCGGCGGCAAGCCGGAGCCCCCGGTCTTCTCGAAGAAGGGCGGCCACGACCGGGACGCCGAGCGCCTCCTGGATCTCTGCCTGGAGAACTGGTCCAAGGTGGAGGGCAAGGGCGACGCCGACGACTATGTGGCCCGCTTCGAGCGGGAGTTCGCCCTGCTGCGCCAGAAGGACTTCTGCGGCTACTTCCTGATGGTCGCGGACTACTACCGGTGGGCCAAGAAGAACGGGATCCTCGTGGGCCCCGGGCGCGGCTCCGGCGGTGGCTCCCTGGTGGCCGACCTCTGTGACATCACGGAGATCGACCCCGTGGAGGGCGGCCTGCCCTTCGAGCGGTTCATGACCGAGGGCCGGACCTCCCTGCCGGACTTCGACGTCGACTTCCCGGCCTCCAAGAAGGAGGTGGTGCTCCAGTACCTGCGGGACACCTACGGCAAGGACCACGTCGTCCAGATCGGAACCCACCTCAAGCTGAAGTCGAAGGGCATCGTCAAGGACCTCGCGAGGTCGACCATGTCCAAGCTCACCGCGCCGGAGGATCGGGCTCTCGCGGATGCCATCGAGCTGGGCAACGAGATGGCCATCGCGAACTGCCGCGAGCGGCTGGCCGCCCGGCGCTCCGAGATCGCGAAGGACATGGCCAAGGTCTCCGACCTGATCGAGGGCGCGGAGTCCGACAAGGCCGGTCTGGGCATGGCCTGGGACGATCTGTGGGCCCAGTTCGGCGACGACCTGACGCCCTATCGCGAGAAGTACCCCGAGCTGTTCGCCATGGCGGACCGGCTCGTCGGCCGTCTGAAGTCGTACGGCAAGCACGCCGCCGGTGTGGTGATCTCCACGGACCGCCCGCTGACCGGCTGGCTGCCGATGATGGCTGCCGAGGACGGCGGCCCCCTGTCGACCCAGTTCGACATGGTGGCCCTGGAGAACATGGGCCTGGTCAAGTTCGACATCCTCACGATCCGGACCCTGGACACCGTCCAGGAGACCGTGGACCTGATCCGCGAGATCCGGGACGTGGAGACGGAGATCTACTCCTGGAAGGAGGAGTACGAGGACCCGCAGGTCTGGGACGAGGTCGCGGCGGCCAAGACGCTGGGCATCTTCCAGATCGAGACGCACGCCGGAACCCGGCTGTGCCAGGAGATGGGCCCCCGCTCCCTCCAGGAGCTGTGCGACATGATCACCCTCGTGCGGCCGGGCCCCATGCGCTCGGGCCTGACCCGGATGTACCTCAGGCGCCGGGCCGGACTGGAGCCGGTGAGCTACCCGGACCCGCGCATGGAGATGGTCCTCGGCCCCACCTGGGGCTGCATGATCTACCAGGAGCAGATCATGGAGGCGTGCCGGGTCCTGGGCGGCTACAGCTCGGACGAGGCCGACGAGGTCCGGAAGATCCTCGGCAAGAAGAAGATCGAGAAGATCGGACCGGCCGGTCAGGAGTTCGTCTCTCGCGCGGTGGCCAACGGCATGGAGCGCAAGGCGGCCTCGGACCTGTGGGACCAGATGGCCGAGTTCGCCAAGTACTCCTTCGGCAAGGCCCACGCGTACGCGTACGCCGTCCTGGCGTACTGGACCGCCTGGCTGAAGTTCCACTACCCGGTGGAGTTCTTCACGGCCGCCCTGTCGACGATCGACAAGAAGCGCATCCCGGAGTTCATCAAGGAGGTCCGGCGCAACGGGTACACCGTGCTGCCGCCGGACATCAACGCCTCCGGTCGCGGCTTCAAGGCCGAGCCCCTCGCGGTCCGGTACGGGCTGGACGCCATCAACGGCATCGGTGACGCCGCCGTGGAGTACCTCATGGAGGGACAGCCCTACAAGGACTTCCCCACGTACGACGAGTACGTGACCCAGAAGGGCACCAAGGCCAACGCGGCCGTCCAGATGCTCCTGGCGAAGGTCGGGGCCCTGGACTCCCTGGAGCCCCGCCGTGCGGGCCTTGTACGGGCCCTGGAGCGCCGTAAGAGCGGTGAGGACACCCAGTGCGTCTTCAAGGGCCTGCCGAGGCTCCACACGGACGCTCCGGACGTCTGCGGGTTCGACTGGGCCACCGAGGAGCCCCCGGTGAACCCGAGGACCCAGAAGCTGCTACCGCTCAAGCCCCCTCCGAAGCGCTGCACCAAGGCGTGCCGCCAGTACCAGGCCCCCGAGGCCATGGAGCTGGACGACGTCGCCGACCTGACGGCCGAGGACATCCGGAAGATCGAGCACGAGCTGCTGGGAGTGTTCCTCAGCTCCACCCCGTTCGACGCGCTGGACCCCGACGACCGGGAGCGCCTGCGCGGTGACGCGGAGCGGCTCACCTCCGGCAAGCCGGGCCTGTACACCGTGGCGGCCATCCTGATGGGCGTCCGCAAGACCAAGACCCGGGCGTCTCAGGAGGAGATGGCCTTCCTGACCCTGGACACCGAGATCTCCACGATCGAGGCGGTCTGCTTCCCCAAGAAGTGGGCCGAGATCAAGACCGGCATGCACGACGGCCAGCTCTGCCTGGTGGTCGTGGAGCAGCAGGACGGCGACAAGAAGGGCTTTGTCGTCAAGGAATACCTCCCCGTCTCCCTGTAGGAGTGCACCGTGCCCCCGAAGGCGAAGAAGACCTACACCCCGCCCACGAGCCTGAAGGCATTCCGGCAGGCCCAGGAGAAGAAGTACGGCGACCAGCTCGTCCGGCAGAAGGAGCGGGTGGCCCTGGAGTTCATACCCACCGGCGTCTCGTCCCTGGACGTGGCCCTCGGTGGCGGCTGGGCCCGTGGCCGGTACCACCAGATCATCGGCCAGGCCAACAACTGCAAGACGGCCATGATGCTGATCGCGATGAAGAACGCGCTGGAGACCTACCCGGACCTGGGCGTCTCGTACGTCGACATCGAGAACACCGTGACCGAGGAGAGGTTCCTCTCCCACGGCATCGACCCGGACGACCCCCGGTTCTTCTGGCGGAAGCCGAACAGCGCCGAAGAGGTCTCCGACATGCTCCGTGAGGACATGCGTACCGGCCTGTTCTCCATGGTCACGCTGGACTCCGTGGGCGCCATGGAGCGGGAGGACGCCCTCTACGAGAAGACGGCCGCCGACGTCGTCATGGGCAAGGCGGCCCAGCTCCTGACCCGCATGGCGAAGCAGATCGCCACGATCTCCCGGCAGACCAATACCGCCGTGATGCAGGTCAACCAGTACCGGAAGAACTTCGACGGCGGCATGGACCAGGCGGCCGGTCCGATGATCATGGGCTACATGACCACGGACTCCGTGGTGATGCGGCGCCAGTACGGCGCGGAGAACACCCTGACCGTCAAGGACGGGGACGACGACGTGGAGGTGGCCCACAAGGTCACCGCCAAGGTCGAGCGATCCAAGATCGTCCCCCAGGGCCGGAAGGCCGAGTTCTGGTACCACAAGGTCGACTCCGAGCTGGGGGAGACCGGAGTGGACCAGGTCATGGAGACGATGGACCTGGGGATCAAGACCGGGGTCCTCTTCAAGGAGAACCCCGCTGGCAACATGTGGACCCTCCCGGACAGCACCAAGGTCAACGGCGCGAAGCAGCTCCTCGCCCGCCTGCGCTCGGAGCCGGACATGGTGGAGCAGATCCGGAAGATGTCCGTGGAGCGGATGAACGGTGACATGGGCGAGGACGAGGTCAGCTTCGCCCGGGAGGGTGATGGGTGATGCGCGGCCTCTTCGACTTCGTGGACTTCCTGGTGTGGTTCGTCCAGTGGTTCCACTTCGTCTTCGGACTGGTTCTCGGGGTGGCGGCGACCGTCACCCTGGGCCCGGTCGTCTACCGGATGCACCGCCGGGTCGTCCTGCGGCGCCGCTGGAGGAAGGACGCTCCGATGCAGTACACGGAGCCCCTGCCGCCGGAGTGGCGCAAGTACGACCCGGAGGCCGTCGGGATCGACAAGCGGTGCGTCTGCCACAACCGGCAGATCCATCCCGGCGAGCGGGTGCTGATGTGGCCGGAGACCGGCCCCATGGACGTGCTCCACGTCGCCGTCTACTGCGAGAACTCACAAGAGAGGCTGCTCGATGCCTAGGACGCTCAATCAGCGGATGGCCGATGCGCACGAGGCCGACATGGCCGAGGTGATCGACGGCCGGGTCCAGAAGGGCTCCGGCAACCAGTGGCACGCCCAGGGCGACCTGAAGAACGGCGAGCACCTGGTGGCCTACCCGATCACGGGGGACTGCAAGGCGACCCTGGGCAAGAGCATCTCCCTCAGCCGGGAGATGTGGAACAAGATCACGGAGCAGACCTACGACCAGAACCCCGCGCTCTTCCTGCGGTGGTACCGGGACGAGTCCCTGCGCCAGGTCGACACCGACCTCGCGGTGACCTCCGTCAGCCTGTTCCGTCAGGTCCTCGGGGACGCCCGGCAGTGGCAGGCCGTCCTGGACGAGTTCGGGGACGACACCCGCATCCCGGAGCTGGAGGAGATCCTGAAGATCTTCCGGGCCGGGATGGCGGCCCTGGGGATCGAGAAGTCCTCTCCGGGTTGTGACTGCTGCCGATGACCGAACTGGACGGGATCGACTTCGCCAGGGAGGGCGCATCCGCCAGCAGCGGCATGGTCCTGGCACCCCTCGTGCGGCTCTACGTCGCCGAGGGGCGCTTCCCCCGCACCGTCGTCACCCTGGAGGGCGGAGAGCCCGAGAGGGCCCCCACGGAGTGGTTCTCGCCCTCCACCCACCCGATGATGGGCGAGCGGCTGCTGTACCTCTACCTGACCCAGCCGGAGAGGTGGCACCCCGAGCCGTGGAGCTACGAGGGCCGCATGTCCGTCACCGTGGGCACGCTGGAGCACAGCATCGTCCAGATGGCCCTGAGGGACCTCGGGGTGCTCCAGATGCCCACCGGGACCTGCCCGGCGTGCAGGCGGCCGTACGGGCTCGGGGAGGGTGAGTGCTCCGAGCCCGGAGTGATCGACTACGAGCTGAAGCGCCGGGGCCACATGGACGGCGTGGTCATGACCGAGCGCTACGGCATGTCCGGCTTCGACCTCAAGACGATCAACCACTTCACCGCCGGGAAGATACCCGAGGACCCCACGGGCCTCCCGGCGATCGAGTGGCTGAAGGTGAAGCACCCGCGCTACTACGCGCAGATGCAGGAGTACATGGCCCTCTCCGGTCTGCGCCTGATGATCATGCTGTTCGTCGGCATGGGCTTCCCGTGGGTCATGCGGGAGATCCATGTGGAGTACGACCCGCTGTTCGTCCTCAAGTTGGAGAACAAGTACCGCCGGGTGCGCAAGTACGCGGAGCAGGGCTACATGCCCGAGCCGTGCTGCGCCCCGCGCTCCAAGGAGGCGCAGAGCTGTGCCGCGTCCTCCTGCCTGATCAAGCTCGCCTCTTAGTCCTGCCAGGGAGACATCGTGTCCAAGCTCATCGCGGAGGAGATCCTCCAGCGCATCCGGGAGAAGATCGCCGAGGCCAAGGGCCAGCGCGTACCCGACTCCTACCGGCCGCCGGAGCCGGGGGACTTCGAGAGCGACCAGCGGGTCCTCTGCTTCGACCAGTCCCTGGCCCACTGCGGCTGGGCCCTGATCGACACCGACGAGCCCGACATCCGTGTGATCGACTCCGGAACCATCCGGCTGCCCGCCATCCCGTCCACGGTGAAGGGCTTCGAGGCCACCTTCACCAAGTCGGTCATGATCGGCCGGGACCTGCGGGACCTGGTCCGCTCGAAGTACGGCCAGTGGGACCGCGTGGTCCTGGAGCTGCCCGCCGTGTTCGGCTACCGGACCGAGTCGTCGCTCGTGGCGGCCGTGACCATCTGCCTGGTCCTGGACGAGGCCGAAGAGGGCCTGCCGGAGTTCGTCTCCCGGCAGTCCGCCGCCGCTCGGCTGGCCGGGTCCCCGAGCGCTCCCAAGAAGGTCACCAGCGATCTCGTGGACTCCCTCGTGAAGGAGCACCCGACGGGCACCGGCCAGTGGACCGAGCACGTCCGTGACGCGGTCCTGGTGGGCCTGCGGAGCCTGTACAAGGAGGCCCGGTGACCGAGGAGGAGAGGGCGGCCCAGGAGGAGTCCGAGGGGCACGACGACCTCATGGAGGTCGATCTGCACGAGGACCGCACCCGGGAGTTCTCCTCGGACGGCCAGAGCCGCATGCGGACCTCGTGGCTGCCGGAGGACGGGGACGACCTCTCGGTGATCCACCGGCTGGTCGACGAGATCCTCCTGGAGCAGTTCGGGGACGCCTACCTGATCATGAACGACCTCTACGAGATCGTCCGTGAGCCCAGGGTCGACGGCCAGGGGGTCATCCAGACGGACCGGTACGGCTTCACGGTTTGGGAGCGGACGGAGTCCGGGTCCTACATCGAGGACTACTCCCGGCTGGGCTCGAAGGAGATCAAGGACTTCCTGTTCAAGATCACGACGAGGCTCTTCGACTGGGAGCAGAAGGCCGCCACCCTGTGGGGCGACGCGATGTACGCCAAGGCCCTCTGGGAGGGCCGGTTCTCCCGGGGCTACCTGGACTCCCGGACGACCGTCGGCAAGACCGTGGAGGACCGGACCCAGGCGGGCCGGGACGTGGCCATGGCCGACCGGTTCTTCGGCATCTTCCAGTCGGTCCTGAGCCGCCGGGCGGATGCCCTGGTCCGGAGCATGACCCTGCTCTCCCAGCGGATGAAGGACGTCCTGTCCGTGTGACTCCCCGTCACCACGGGTGATGGATAATTGCAGATCAGACACAAACCCTGGGGTTCTGCCCCAGGGTTTGTTGGCAGTTGGACGTAGATCCCTTACGCTCAGTACCGGATAGGGCATTGCCCACCGCCCCGGCTACAGGGGCTCTCGGTCAGGTCGGGGAAGGGTCGCGTGGATTCTTGACGCTGACGGTCGGTGTGCTGAGGTCTCTGCTGAAGAACCTCGAAGCGTTCCGGTCCCTGTTCGAGTCCGACGGGATCGACACCATCACGGCCCCCGATGGGGTCATGTACTCGCTGCACGACCTGGAATACCTCTACGAGGCGCGGGTTCACCTGAGCCGTCGGCAGCGAGAGGCCATAGAGCTTTTCCTCGTACGGAACATCCGCGAGAAGGACGTCGCCAAGATGATGGGCGTCTCCGTCTCGAATCCCGTGGCGTCCTATGCGACCCACGGCCTCGAAAAGATCCTGGAGATGATCGCGAGCGGACAACTGCCTCGCTATCGCATGGAGAAGGCAGGCGGCAATGGGGCAGATTCACTCCGGCGTGCATCAGCAACTGGAGGACGCGGCGACGGAACTCATCCGGGAGTCCCTGGAGGGGGTCACGTCGATGTCTGCGAAGTCGGACATCCTGACGCCCTGGAAGGAGGTCGACCGCAGGCGCCGGGAGGTGTACACGACCGATGGGGTGCCGGACGGCGCCGTGCGACGTGGCATGTACCACCGGGCGTGGAATTCCATGCACCCGCATTTGAACAGCGTGGACGGGAAAGTGCCGGTTCCCGCCGACCTCCTCGTTGGTCTCGCCGCCCCGCACTTTCATCGGGATGATTCCGAGGTGGAGGTCGGAGAGGTCTACGACCTCCGCATCTACTGGGGATCCCAGGTCCGTATCAAGTGTCCGATCTGCGCGAAATACATGAGGCGCGGTCTGGAAATAACCTGCCGGTGCGGGTCCGTATTCAGCGAAGCTCCCGAAGAGGGGCATTACCAGGTGGTGAGGATCGGAAATGAGTGAGGCACCCGCACGTCCCGGAGGCCGACCCGGCTCGGTGGTCATGGTGGAGGTCGGGGGTCGCAAGTACCCCATGAAGACCGTCTCCCAGTGCCGGACCTGCATGAGCCCGTACCGCCTGGAGATAGAGCAGGCGATCCTGGAGGGCCGGTCGTACGGCAAGATCGCCGCCATCGTGGCCGAGCGGGAGCCGGGTGTCCTGCCGAACCCCTCGTACCAGTCGGTCCGCGACCATGTGAACCGGGGCCACATGCCCATCGGCCCCACGGCCGACCGGGCCCTGGTGGAGCAGAGGGCCCAGCAGATCGGACGGGACCTCGAAGAGTACGCGGCGGGTCTCGCCGACTACCGGTCCGTCAACCAGATCATCATCCAGCGCGGCATGGACCGGCTCGCCCGGGGAGAGCTGCGGCCGTCCATGAGCGAGCTGCTGACGGCCATCCGCATGGAGCACTCCATGGAGACCTCCACGGACCAGGGGGTCGACGCGGAGGCGTGGCAGGGAGCCCTGGTGGCCTACATGGAGGTGGCCCAGCAGTTCATCCCCGTGGATCAGCTCCAGGCGTACGGACAGGCCCTCGCCCAGCACCCGGTGCTGCGGGCCATGATGTCCGGCCAGGCGCCGCCCAAGGAGATCGAGTCGCCGACCACTTGAAATGGTGGGCGGTAGCGGGTACTTTTTAAATTGTTCCCGCCAACGAGCACCTTGGAGGCTCCATGTACCTTCGCGATCTTCCCGGCACCACGCTGGAGGACGTCCGCAACCAGTTCGACCAGCACCTGATCCAGTGGGGCGGCGCGTCCCACCAGGTGGAGCCGAAGCTGGAGGACGAGGTCCCCACCATCCGTTTCGGCGAGCACGAGGTGTTCGTCGGCAAGGAGGGTCTCGGCTCCGTCGCGACCTTCTTCGACATCCCGCCGAAGTTCCTCGCGCGGCTGGACCCCGACCAGCAGCAGTACATCGTCCGCACCCAGATCGAGCGCTCCGACAAGGAGCTGACGGTCTACTTCAACGACGACATGGGTGTGACCGAGGTCCGCAAGGCGGGCGAGGTGCGGATCATGCCGCACCGGCTCGTCGACTCCCTCCTGACCACCTTCCCGTCCCACTCGCCGATCGTGGACTCCTGGGTGGACCACAACGAGCTGCGGATCGACGTGATCTTCCCCGAGGACCACGAGCTGGGCACCCAGGGCGATCTCGCCCGGGGGGACATCTCCCGGGGCGGCCTGCGGATCACCCAGGACCGGAAGCTGAACGGCGCCCCGGCGCTGGAGAAGCTGGTCTGGCGCCTGGTGTGCACCAACGGCATGGAGCTGCCGGACGCCTCCCTCAAGGTGGAGGCGCGGGGCAACACCGAGCGTGAGATCCACGCCCTCTTCGAGGCCGAGATCGCCCGCGCGGTGGACGCTCTGGAGCAGGAGATCCAGCACTTCTACTCGCTGCGCGAGGAGTCGGTGGGCAGTGACCCGACCGGTGCTCTGCGCCGCGCCGCGCTGGAGCAGAACCTCCCCCTGCGTACCGTGGGGAACCTGGAGGACCTCGTCCCGGCTCTCGTCACCGAGGCCAACGGCGGAGACATCACGATGTTCGACGTCGTCAACCTCATGACGAACCAGGCGAACAACCCGTCGATCGACGTCCGCAGCTCCACGCGCCGCAACCTCCAGCGGGCGGGCGGCAACATCGTCACCGAACACGCCGAGCGGTGCTCCACCTGCCACTCGCGCCTCTCGTAACAGGAGGAAGGGCCGTTGCCCAACAACGCCTACGACCGCTACGTCACCTGGGCCATGGAGGTCCCGGAGGGCGTAGCGGTCCCTTCGTTGGACCAGTGGGGGATGCCGGTGTGGTTCCCCGACCCCGACACGTACTTCCCGAAGAACGTGGTGCGGATGTACGCCATCCGCAACACCTCGGACGGTCTGGCGATGACCACGACCGGCCAGCTCATCACCGCTCCGGAGGGCCACTGGTTCACGTACACCGAGGGGTCCGGCTACGGCATGGTCTCCGACGAGTACTTCACCGGCGGGACCCCGGATCTCTCCGGCGGCACTCAGTACCCGCCGGAGGCGGACCGGGACATCCCGGTGGATCCCCCTCAGTGGGTGGAGGACGGCACTCTGCCGCCCGGCCAGGAGCCTGAGGACCCCTCGGAGGGGCAGGACGTCTCCGAGGACCCGCAAGACGCTCAGAAGGCCGCACAGGAGCCTGACGACACCGACATGACCGAAGACGAGATCGACGAGGCGATGGAGGACGGCGAGCCCGTCGAGATCGTCGCCCCGCCCGAACAGGAGCAGACGTGACCGCGCAGACCCATGAGGCCGGGGGTGTCACCTCCGAGGTGAACCTCTATGACTCCGAGATCCTCGAAGTCGAGAAGGTCATCGACAAGCTGAACGAGCGTCGGGCCAAGACCGCGCGCATGAGCTACGAGGCGTTCACCACGGAGGCCAAGGAGCGCTTCGCGGAGATCGGCCTCAAGGTCTCGGTGCTCTGGTACGAGGCCGGTGCCGAGCAGCCGGACGGCTCCCTGAAGAAGGTCGAAGGGATGTTCATCCCGGAGATCGTCGTCAAGGCGCGGCTGGAGAAGGGCTTCCAGTTCGACCACGAGCGCATGCAGCACGAGGTCCAGTCGGACATCCTCCAGCTCGGCACCGGCGGCAAGATCAAGCTCACGTCCGATGACGTGCGCAAGATCCTGGAGACCGAGAAGGGCCACAAGCACCACCAGGGGTGTGGTCACTGATGCCCGAGGAGCAGCTCCGCGACCATGTGAAGTGCTCGCACGAGGGGTGCAAGAGCATCTTCTGGCGCCCTCAGGCGGCCAAGGACGACGACGCGCAGCCTGCGGCTCTCTCCACGGGGGACATCGCCCAGCTCCACGGCTGGACGATGGTCGACCGTGAGAAGGGCCTCATGCACTGCGCCTGGGGTCACCCGAAGGAGTAGCCATGGCGGCCCAGTCGGCGGTGCGGGCCAAGCCCCGCCCCAGTGTCCTGCCGACCGCGTTCGGACCGGACAAGCTCTTCCAGCTCTTCACCGGCCTGCCGGTGCCCGACCCGATCACCTTCGTGCTGAGTCCGGACTACCTGGACCGGCCGAACATGTACCCGCGCCAGGCCACGCTGCTGAAGGTCATCTTCCTGCGGCTGGACCTGCTGACGGAGTACGACCACCGGGTGATCGACGAGTGGGAGGAGAGCTTCCGCCAGAACGGCAACAACGGCATCGTGCCGGGCGTCCGGCGCAGGATGGCCAAGCTCCGCAAGGAGGGCCGGAAGTGGTTCCGCGAGACCCTGCTGGTCATGGGCCGCCGTGCGGGCAAGGGCCACATCTCCGGCCTCTCCATGAGCTACGTGCTCTGGAACTACATGGCCAAGGGCGACCCCCAGAGGTACTACGGCGTCGACCGGGACAAGAAGCTCCAGGCGATGGTCTTCGCCGGTAAGCGCGACCAGGCGAAGGCCACGGTGTGGCAGGACGCGGTGAACTACATCACCGGCTCCACCTGCTTCGCGCCGTACATCCGCGCGCCCCTCCAGGCCGAGAAGCTCTCGGTGTACGCGCCGAACGACTTCCTGCGCATGAAGAAGCGTGCCGAGCAGGGGATGAACCCCGACGACATCAACATGGCCACCTTCGAGATCGTCCCGAAGGAGTCCACCCTGATGGCCGGTCGTGGCCCGACCTCGTTCATGCAGGCGTACGACGAGATGGCGCACGTCGTGGCCTCCGGCGCCAACCGGTCGGCCGAGGAGGTCTACACGGCCGCCACGCCGTCCCTGGACCAGTTCGGCTTCGACGGCTTCATCATCGAGCCGTCCTCGCCGTGGCAGATGCTCGGGCAGTTCTACATCAACTACTGCAACTCGCTCCTGATGGACGAGGACGACGAGCCGGTCTACCCCGAGATGCTAATGATCCAGCTCGCGAGCTGGGAGATCTATGAGGACTGGGAGATCGCGCACACGATCCCGGTCTTCCCCGAGGGGTACACCGGCGACCTGGGGGAGTACGAGAACCGCCCGACCCTGTACTTCCAGGAGCTGCGCGGCGCCATCCAGACGTACGACGACCAGATGGCGCGTCTGGAGCAGTCCAACCCCGAGACCTTCAAGGTGGAGCGCCGCAGCCACTTCGCGGTGGCCCTGGACGCCTACCTGAACGAGGCCAAGGTCAAGCAGATCTTCCAGCCCTGGGACGGCCGCCACGAGCACTACGGCCAGCCGCAGCTCGGCATGCAGGAGAAGGGCCGACTGGATCTCGACTACAAGGCCCACGGCGACCCCTCGAAGTCGAACGCCAACTTCGGCCTGGCCATCGCTCACGCGGAGCCGGGGCCGGACAACCGGCTGCACGTCGTCTTCGACAAGATCCACCACTTCGCTCCGATGGACTTCACGGACCACATCGTCGACTACGACCTGGTGGAGACCTGGATCTGGGACAACATGCTCCGGCCGTTCATGCCGACGGAGATGACCTTCGACCAGTTCAACTCGGCCCAGGTGATCCAGCGGCTGGCCAAGAAGTCCCGCCAGTCCGGCCTGCCCAAGACGACTCAGGTCTACGAGAAGACCGCGACCCGCCAGCACAACTGGAAGCGGGCGGAGATCTTCAAGACTGCCGTGAACATGGGCTGGGTCCACGCGCCGTACTACGAGCAGGCCGAGCTGGAGCTGCGGTTCCTCCAGGAGAAGAACGGCGTGGTGGACCACCCGGACTCCGGCCCCGTCCAGACCAAGGACGTCGCCGACGCGATGATGGAGTGCGTGATGGCACTGATCGGCGACCAGATCGTCTCCCTGCGCAAGGAGCTGGGGTCCATGCGGCCCCAGGGGGCCATGCAGGGCGGCATGGAGCCCTTCCCGGGCATGTCCAGGTCCGACGACATGAGCAACCGGCCGATGACCCAGAACCAGGTCTTCCAGCAGCTTGGCGGCTTCGGCAGGGCTCGTGGTATGAGGCCGGACTTCCACCGCAGCGGTCCTCGGAGCAGGGGCTTCAGAGGCTGACGGGAGATCCTTGCGTTGACCTGCACTCTTGCCTTATCCTGGCATCCAGCCAATCTCTCTGGATGCCAGGTCGTCAGATCTTGGGCCTCTGGTGCGGATCTCTGGCGGGATCTTGATTAGGCGAGCAGAAGGCCCTTCCTCCGGGAAGGGCCTTCTGCTGTCTCCGGGAGTCCTACCGGCCCGAAGGGGTGGAGGTGGCCCATGCCGAAGACCCTGACCGAGCTGTTCAGCAAGACCGCCATGCCGGTCGGTGATGACGGCGTGATGTGTGTCTATCCGGCGGAGGGCCTCAGCCGTACGGCGGCCGAGGGCTACAGCGACCCGGCGAAGAGCTTTTCCGACCGGGGCGGCTCGGTTACATGGACCCAGACGCGCCAGTACGGGGCCGAGGACCGGATGAGCGCCCACCTGCCAGAGCACCCCTTCGAGTCGGTGGAGCACGCTCAGAAGTTCGCCGACGAGGTGACCGCCAAGGCGCGGGTACCGAGGGTTCACGTCTCCCACGACCCCTCCTACAACTACTCCTTCGCCCAGGCCCATGGTGAAGACCCCAGTCAGGGGCGGATCGTCCTGGGCCAGGGCCACCTGAACCAGCCGGTCCTCCTGCATGAGCTGGCTCATCACATCGACCGGCACCGGGGTACCCAGAACGCCGAGGATCCGCACGACCACCGCTTCAAGATGCACTTCGAGAGCCTCTTGAAGGATCACCACCCGCAGCGGGATGTGGCGCTGCATGTCTTCCGGGACAAGTTCCATCTGACTGACGCCGTGATGCGCTCCGGCGGCCGGGGCAGGTACAGCGCGGAGAACCCGGAGATGACCGACGAGGAGCGCGAGCAGCCCCCGCCGGAG
>JACCDR010740051.1_pt1 | contig 53271 bp, 83 predicted proteins | sample 7446431 | NCBI WGS metagenome assembly JACCDR01 (sample SAMN15323443, study PRJNA562643) | freshwater metagenome | isolation source: river surface water | place: USA:Blue River Watershed | collected 2017-08-17 | reverse complement strand
TCTTCCTTGGCAATCTGTTCTTTCAGGGCAGCGCCAAAGGCTTCAGGGAAGAATTGATGTCGGATGCGAGCTACTTCAAGAAGGATGAATAGGCTATCGCTGGCGTCAGGCGACTCCTTCAGCCGCTTCTTCATCTCCTCTTTGCTCTCTACCTTGATTCGGGTAGTCGCCCCCTTGACATGGATGTAGCGCCGGCAACACATCTCTTTAACGATGTTGCGGGGGATGTCGCCTAGCTGCCCAGAGCGGACGTAGTAAACGCCTTGATACCAAAGCTCGCTGACTCGGTTGGCGTAGGCTTCCTTGCCCGGGGTGGGATCAGTAGCTGAAGCGGGAAGATCCGAAGCAGCCCCACCGAAAGCAATGCGCTGAATCCGAGGACTCCATTCCTGCATCAAGATTTCCGCGAACGGAATGCCGGCGCCCGTGGAATCCACGCCAGTATCTTCGGGTTGGATGCCATTTTCCTTACACCACTGCGCAAACTGCCTAGCTATCTGGTAGTTGCGTGGCACTTCCTTGTCGGTGACATCTTCGTAGAAAGGCTTGTGTAGCGTAACCGCCAACACCATCCGGCCATCTACCGTCTCCCCCAGCGTGCCCTGGATGCCGTAAGCGCGGTCACCTCCGGTGGTGAAAGCAGGGTCCAGCGCAGCCAACCGAACTAACGGCCCCTTGTAATGCGGTTTCGTTACCCCGCCGTTGCTGATAATCTCAATCTCGGAGTAGATTTGGCCGGCTTCACTGTCAGCAGGCGGGAAGGACCGGCAGAAGCGCCAGAAACCAATGGAAGTAGTCGGAAGCTTGTCATGCTCCCGCTTCTGCTTCCGGCCGTAGATCGGGTACATATCCCGCTCGTACTCGAAATTCGGGCTCTTGGTGCCGTCGAAGTGAACACACCAGCCGCGTGAGGTTTCCCAGTCCTCATCCTCAACGGTCACCGAGTTGATGCCATTCTTGGGCGTAACGAACTTGCCGAATGGGTCCAGCCAACTGACGTGGTTGCCCAACCCAATCATCTGGAAACTTGGGTTGGCGGAAAGGTTGGTTTCCACCGCTTCAAGGATGGAGTCGGTTAGTTCAGGTAGCTCGTCCGCAACAATAATCATGCGGGGAGCCTTCATTCCGATAAGCCGCCCAATCGCTTGAGCCTCTTTACTTTGGCTACAAGGGATCAGCTCTAGGCCGGACTTGTCGGAGGCTGTGTTGTCCGATGCTTTCTCCGAGGTTCTTATCTGCCCAAAAGAATGGACGTACTTACCCGGCATCTTGTGTTTGCCGCCGTAGTAGTAGTCGCGAACAGAGCCCCAGATACGTTTCTGGGCATCCTTCATCGTGGTGGAGGTGATCAGCACTTTGGTGTTGATGGGATCGCACCACCAATTGACCAAGGCCCACACCGCGCCCCAATCGCTCTTGCCGCTGCTCGCAGCGCCACTGATTCCGAGGTAGGCATGGTCGCACGCATACAGCGTCATCTTTTCTGCCCACGGATGCCGAATAAACCGCTTGCGGGCACCTTCTCCCCAGAAGAAATCCACTATCCACCAGAACAACTCAGCCCTGGGAGTGGAGCAGCCCCGCTCCATAGCTTCCTCGTAATGGACGAAAGCCCATGCCGCCGTCATGCAGTCCTCGGTCCCTGGCGGGACGGGCATCCCAAAGCTCATGCGGTAGAGCTGCCCATTCGGCCCCTGATGGTACTGAATGGCCGGCCCTTTCTGCTTCGGTTGCTCCTGTTGTGCAACAGGCTCGACTACGGCAGACTTCTTTCGGCTCATGCTGTTTTTACCCCTCGGCAGTTGATGATTTCACGAACGCAAACCGGACACGTCACAATTGATTTCGCTGTTTTCGTCCAGTCTGATTTGTTGTCTTCACCAATGGGCAGCCCCCCGTCAAATGCGTCACCGCAAACCGTGTATTCGCCATTGATGGCAGACACCAAATGAATCAAGCCATCTTCAGAACGTGCGTATTCTTTCATTCAAAATTGCTTCTTCTTTTTGGGGTCAAACTTGTTGCGGCCGGCCGCGTCCTGCTTCCGTAGAAATTCTTCCCACAACTTGTAGGCCAGCTTGGATTCCTCCTCCGTCAGCCCCGATGTAGCACAATTTGGCTCCGGTTGCGAGAATGCCAGCCGTGGGCCGCAGACGTTGCTATGACGAGCTGTGACAATCATCCATTTGTCGCCGTCGGGAACAATGCGGCAATAGGCCCCGTCCTGTTCACATTGCTGTTTCACCTATTTCGATTTCTGTGCGTTCTTCTTCTCGCGTCTTAACTTTGATCTGGCGGACCGAGTAGCTGATTGCATCTGGAGTGTCCTGTCGAATAAGGCCACTGTATCTGCAACAGTCGATGAAAAATTTTGAGACGCAGTTGTCCAAGTCAAGCAGCCGCCGCCGATAGCTAGTAACGCGGAGCGGAACGCAGCCTGTGTGGCCTTCTTTTCCTTTTGGCGCTGCCAATGGTTCATCCCAAACAGTTTGTTTAGCGAAGGAACCGGGTGATACACGACGAGTTTCATTCATTTAGTAGAGCCCCATTTACCACGTTCGCACAAGATCCCAAGTTCTCTGGCCGCATTGGGGTTGTCGCGGCAAAGATCATGATGAGTTCTGCAAAGTGCCTTAAAAAACCTGGCATCTGAGATAAGCGAACCCGCTCTACCCCTGCTGTGGTGGCAATCGGTAGCCTTTTCCGTGCATACTTGGCAAATGGGATTGGCTGCCATGAACACATCGCGAGCAGCGTAATACTCTTTCAGCCGCTGCCGCTGGCGGTCGCTAATCTTCTTCATTTGGCCTTGTTGTAAAGATGCTCAAGAAAGTAGCAGAATGCTTCCCCATTGCCCGACGATGGTTCAAGGCCGATGTAGTCAAAGATGTGGAGGGCTACGTGCGTCAACTCATGCAGCAGCGAGTCCTTTCTGGCCCACACCAAGCAAATGGCCCCGCAATGCCAGAAGGAACCACGGTTACCGGTTTGGTCTTGGATTTCCGATTGAAACAGCTTTTTCAGGTGGTGCTGGAATTCCTTCTCGTTGCGGGCCACGTACAGGGTGCCGGGATAAGGGGCCAATGAAATAGTCTTCATTCTCTTCCTTGTTTGATCAGCTCTTGTTTGATCCGGCGCATCATCATCTCTGCCCACCAGTCAACCGCGTGTTTCAGGTGTTTACAACGAGATAGTTTGCCGCTTCTCACATCGTTGACCCTGCGTAATGCAAAGTCTTCGCAACTGCACTGACCATTGAAATCAAAGGCATCCAGCTCCACCAAAAACTGAATGCCCTCCCGGCTGCTGCTCTGCACATACAACCGGAAGGGCTCGCCAGGGATGGGAATGACATCCATTACAGCAATGCCATTTGCTTTACCGGAGCCTTCTTTGTTGGCTTCCGCTGGTTGAGTTGCCGGTAGAGGGCTGCCATAACCTCCGTGTCGCTTTTTTCAACCACCACCACCGAATCTGGAAGGACAGCAGCCTGTATTCGTCCTTTAGCTTTGGCCAGATCCTGATTGTAGCGGTCGCGTTTGGCTTGTGCATTCAGTTCTTCAGCTCGCTGCCGCACATGCTGGTCAATGACGGACTCAATAAAGACGGGGACATATTCCACATCTTCCTGCTCAATCCTAACCAGAACACTGATAATTGCCTTGGTGATGAACATGGAGTCGAAATTCCAGCCACGTTCTGCGCAGGCATACCCATACCGGCAGATAGCCTTGGTCAGCATCCGCTTATCCCGGTAGAAGATGCGCTCGTGTTTATCCAAATACCACTTCTCCCGAATCACCGAGAGGCAGCGGTTTATGGTGTCGGCGGGGGTCATAGGATTTCGCGAACACGGATGAAAGTATCGCTGCGGGCTAGTTTCTCATCCCAGACCGGATCAATCCCGGCAAGCGTGGAAAACTGAGGAATCCAATACTCCCGAGGCTTCGGCGGTTCGGGCGGGGCGACGCGGTAGCATTTGGCCGACATATTAAACACCACGGTGTCGTGTCCTGTGAGATTAACCCACGGGCCACCTTGTGCTACTTCCATTTGTATTGGCCTGCCGGTCTCCTCGCTCTCTTTGAACAAAGCTTTGATTTCGTTGAGTGTCATTTTATTCCCTGTATTTGAGTAGCTTGAACTCCGTTTTTGGTGGGCGGATTCCGAGCTTTGTCAAACCTTGCCGCCAGTAAGATTCGCCAGTCTTTAGCCCGATGTTCAGGACCCCACACACCTCCCTGTTCGATAGCCCATGCAGCCTCCAAAAGAGCACGGTCAGCTCTCTTGGGGATAGCTTGTCTGATGGCCTTTTCTTCCTCTGGCCGCAATACACCGCAAAACTCATTGCTCATAAATCTACCACCCCCATCCTTTGAGCAATCTTTAACGTCAACGTCAGGTCATTGCGGAGGTAATCAATGGCTTTGCCAAAGTCAGTGTCCAGCAGGGTGGCGAAGTCCTTACCGCTGCCGCTCTTTTGGCCCACGTTCATGGCTCTGGCCAGTCGGTCTAGCGACACGTAGCTATCCTTCCGGCCAACCCGCCACTTGTCAGCCAGATCAATGGAGAACTCGCTCCACCACTTGCCTTTCACCACAGATTCGCAGATGGGCACATCCAATATCCAGCTACGGTTGATGAGATAGGGCAGGTCAAATCCGTGAGTGTTGAAACCAACAATGCGGCCCTGGTCGTTGAGGCAGTGGCGGATATGGTTCCAAATCGTTCCGAGCAATGCGCTTTCGTCAAAGTCTTTTTGCTTATCCACAGCAAATTCAAACATCTCGCCATCGCCGTAAATCACTCCCACAGCGCACACGGTGGACAGCAGCGGGTCCAATGCAGCCTTCTCCATCACATCGGCCTCGTGCTCGGCCTCCCGAGCCTTGATCTTCTCCGGGTCCTTGATGTTGGCGGGCGGCTTGAAGGACGGCATCAATCCCTTGGCCTTAATGGTCTCCAAAGGCAGCGGCCGTGTTTCAATGTCAAATACTAGGTAGGTGTTTTTCATTTAATGGAACGCAGACAGATAACCCGCTGTCTGCACCGGGGTTAGGGATTAAAAGGCAACATCATCAAGCGGCCCGCCGTCGTTGTCGCTGACTTGCTGCTGTTGTTGCTGCGGGTTACTTAGCAGCGCAATGTATTCGTCGGATTTCTCCACAAAACGGACCACCCAATCAGGGATGCCGCAGGTCTTCAGTTCGGCCGCGTTCTCAAGGGCCAGCACAGTGAAAGCTTCCTTGGGCAACGTGCCCTTGATGGTTTGGCCGGCGTTCTTGGCGAACAGGCCAGTAACGTTAGCCCGCATAGTCCCATCATTCTTACGCTGATGGACGATGGACAGGTTGCCGGTAGCGCCGAGAGCCTTGTCCAGATTGAAGGTCGCCAGCTCTTGTTCCGTGAAAGGCCGGCCACGCAGCCCTTCAAGGTGTTTGCGGAGATCCGCGTTTTCGTTGAAACTGAGGTTGTACCACTTGGAAACAACCCGAGGCTTCCGCGTAACCGAACCGTCGTCCTCGGTGAATTCCAAAGGCGGCTGGTCGGGAAGCTCAAACATCAAAATGACTGTGTTCTTGGGCTTGTTGCCGTTGCTTCCAGGCTGAGTGCCAATGCCGTAGATCGCCTGAAGGACGAACGGATGGACTCCGGGGGGAACGAGCGGGGTTTGGGGTTTGGTGGGGACAGTAATGGATACTTGTTTCATGTGTTTTGGTGCCGTTATGGCGGTGAGCAATCTATCTCTTGACTAAATGCTGTCAACTGGCAATTTCAGACCTTGTGAACGTTAGCGTTAATGTTGATTGGTCCCGGCCTAACCGGGATTTGGCTAAGGACTTCAGCGTGAGTCCGGTAACTGTTTGGCGGTACAAAAAGCGGATTGGCGTGGCTTCCTCGGGCAAACGGGGAATGCCCCCTAAAGACCGCTCTGATTGGGACTGGTCGCTGCGAGATGTGGACCTGGCTAGGCAACACAAAATTAGTCGGCAACGAGTGGGTATTCTTCGTAGACGGCAGCGCCAAATTCAGCGCAAACTCGCCGCCCATGAACGAGCTATTGGAACGAGCAGAGAAGCTGTCGTCGCAAGTGAAGGAAATGAAGGAGAAGGAAGCCAAAATTCAGCGGGTTCCTTGGACAACGGAAACACCAGCTTGGCGGTTGCTCAATCATTTCCCGAGGATCACCGACCCGTGGATTCCGTGGAAGCTAATCCACTAGGCGAGCAATCACCGAGTCAGGAATATCTCCATCCCTGATGTTCTCCCTACGGCGTTCCTCGTCGTAGGCGTCTTTGATCAGATCAATGTAGTCCGGTATATCCCGATAGCGGATGTACGTGGCTGAGTTGTCTTCAGGGTCGATTACGTCAATCCCTAGGTAGCGATGGCGGATTTTGTAGGTCATTTGCTTCTTCCAGTGTTTTCTTGGCGATAACAGGCCCCCAGCCCAGATGCAACTCGTCTAGGGCGGCAATCTCAGCCAGTGCCCGTTTTAGCAGTTTGATAATTTCTTGGTCGTTCATGGCTCTCTTTTCATTGAAAATGGGTGGTTTACCACCCGGTGAAATCCCAGCTTTGAGTAAAAGCCAAACAACTGCTCATCGTTCGGCCCATTGTTGTCGAAGGCACAAACATCCACGTAGATGGGCCTTGCTTCACACAGTTTCATGGCTGCTTCCATTAAGGCTTTGGCAACGCCTTGCTTCCGGTGCTCCTCAACCACAAACAGGGAGCTGATCAGGCCAAATTCATCGTCAACCATGACTGTTACCTGCCCTAAGTTGGGGTCGGCTACCAGCGTCCAGATCAGGCGGCGGTAGTTGACGATGGATTCTAGGGTAGGGGTGATTGCTGTAATCATGGGGCCAGAAGGTAAAGCTGCCACAACCTTGTCCACCTTGCTGCGAAACTCAGGGATGACATCGTATTTGTTGCTGGCAAAAGCATAGGCTTTGTTGCTGAACGTGCGGGTGCGTTTGAAAGCCGGGGCAATCAGCTTGTGCTCCAGTCCGGCATCAAAAGCTACTTTAACCACGGCCTGACGGGCATCCGAAATTGCTTCGGTGCAGTCTTTGCTTATCAACCTGTCCCTAGTAACGCCAAATTCAGCGGCAACAAGGTCCATTATTGTGTCTAGTGATTTCATTGATTTAAAAATGGTGGGTGCTGAAGGGTTTTCGCCTCCACGGTCCATAACTTTCCAGAACCAGCTCTTTGTATCGAGCCGCGTCTTTATTTTTCGCCAAGCACCCGTAATTCCCTCTCCACCTCACACAAGGGGCTGAACATCCACCATAAGAATATTCTTGCCACATCTTGATACCCGGACGGGCTGTTGTGTCCGCCTCGGAAAGCTTCAGCTAGAGAGGGAAAAAGTCTTAGTTAACCGGATCAGGATTAAGGCCGTACAAATTTTCCTCCCCCGTCTGGGTAACGATGGAAGAAGTCATCCGAGCAATGACACAGCCGGCAGTCCGGGCATCCGGCCGCACCTTGATGGTCACGTGCAGCTCACTGTTGGCCGATTCCAGCATGGAAGCCACATGCTCCACCATCTCAGGGCCACTCAGTTGGCGGGCAAATCGGTCAAAAGCCTCTCCTACAGTTTCAATGCGGCGTTTTTGGACCTGAAAGAAAGCCGAACGTGATTCACTCATAAATTCTGTGACAAAGCTATCAGCGGGTAGCGGCCTGTCAACGGATTATTTCTTCCTGATTTCGCGGTAGTGGGTTGTCGGGTATAAACAGCCCTGAGATTCATTGAAAACACGGAACTTACGCCGCTCCAGAACACCGTGCTTAAGGCCCTTAGCCAAAATCGAAGCTGTAGTTCGCTCCGGTTTTCCTGTTTTCTCCCGAAAATCAGCCGGTGTAAACCATCCCGGGGGAACTTTCTCAGCCGTGGCCCCCACAGCCTCCCTCAAGCGGTCAAGTAGGTGGTTGTAGCTCATGGTAAAAGCAGCAAAATCGGCGACGACAGCAGCAAGCCAATGGTGACAGCCCTCAATCGCCCCCAGCGACCCAAGCAAAGGTCAAACATGCGCAGACCTGAACCGATCAAAAGAGTAAAACCAAACCAGAAAAACCAAATCACGGCTTTTTCAATCATGGAAGCACCCATTTGCTGCTGTCATTCTGCTCCTGCGGCCCAAGGCAGAGATTGAAATGGGCCTCTCTGTCGTTGTACTCGCCCCATAAAAAGCCCTGGCCCCAAGCTAAAGTTGCCCTTCTGGCCTTGGCATAGCCCATCGCCCGCCTCCGCGTCAGCGTTCCCAGCCCAAAGCCGATGGGGCAGTCGCTGCGCCGGCCCATAGCAATAGCCGGACGGTGATTGTGGCCGTGGACAACGTTGCCCACCGCTTCAGCGTGGTCCCTTGTTGCATTCTCCGAATACAAAGCCCCGTGCATGAAGCGGAAGTTGCCAAACATCACTCCCTGAAAGATGGCGTCGTACTTGGTGAACTGGATCTTCCGCTTTTCACAAACCTCGTGGATGGCGTTGATGCACTGGCCGGCAGCAAAAGCGATGACAGCATTCGGTGAATCAGCCAAAGCCCAGTAGCGGTCCTCGTGGTTGCCGGCCAGCCAATGAGTTGTCCCAATCTCCTGAATAAAACCCAACCCTGAATCCAGATCCGGCTCCACTTCCTCCCCTTCATCCTTCGTTCCCTTGGCTCCCGAGCGGAAAGCCGTGGTGTCCAGAGCATCCCCCAAGTGAACCACCGTGGCAGGCTTGTATTCCTTGCGGAACTTCAGCACAGCATCCCGAGCAATGGGGCAGAGATGGGCACCGTGGGAACAGACGACAGCAAGAAGGCGTTTGTAGCTACTCATGGAGATTATCAGCCGCCCATGCCATGAGCAGCCCAAGGAAGTAAAGGAACACGGCCCCGATGATGCCCACAAACAAGTAGGGCAGCAGGAAGAAGAAAAAAGCAGCCAGGGACAGCACCGTGATCAAACCGCCCACAAGCAGGATCAGGTAGGAGAGGAGCTTCATTGAGCCCCCTTCCGGTACACCCCAACATCCTCAATGATGGCCTGAAATTGGTTGTACTGCTCCTCATTCACCAACGACAGAATCTGCGAAACAGCAAATTCCAGCCGAAGGAAGCGGTCCTCGCAGGCGTCCTCTTGGGCAATGTTGTTTTGGCGGAGCCATTCTCCGGGGGTGGCGGTCATAGATTGAATTGGATGCAACGAATCCATTTACACGCCTCACACGGCATTGTCAACAGGTAGAAGCAGAGTCATCAGGAGGGAGAGAAGCCTTAAGCAGCTTCAGCTTGGCGCGGTAACGACGGACAGCCTGAGTGTTCTTCCAGGGCTTGCGGGCACGGTAGCGGCGTTGCTGGGCAGCCCTCAACTCATTGGGAGAACGCGGCCCACTGTGGCCTTTCTTCCGCTCGCTGAAATCATCAGCCGGAGCATCATCTTGGCAGTAATCGCTCATTTTCAGCAGTTAAGCAGAACGTACAATAGGTGCCAAAAGAAAGCATAGGCAACCATGGCGGGAATAGGGCGGAATGGGTAGCAATAGGCGTACAATGGGTGCCATAAACAGGAGGGGGCAGAATTTTCGTGCCCCTTACCCTTAAAATAACCGGCCCCCAGAAAAGGCCCCCGCCCCCTCGGCCTGATCCCGCCCACGAAAAAAGGATGCTTATTGGGCCGGCCCCGTGGAAATATGGGCCTGATCCTGGCCTTCGGCTGCCTCAGTTGTAGCCGATTGAATATAATGGCTATTGTAGGGGGCTGAGTCCTTGGCCGGGATGGGCTCCACATCAATCACTGGGCACTGGCGGGCCAGGCTGGCAGCGGCCCAAGGGCTGGCAGTAGGGCCACCGGGTTGGTCGAGGCCAAACGTGCGTCTGGCCGTGCTATCCACGCTGGAAAGCGTTAAAGCTAAACTCTTTAGCTCTTCAACCTCCAAACGACGCTCCAGCTTCTCGTCTAGCTTTTGCTTAATGCTCTTTGCTGACTGCAACACTCCATCAAACCACTGCTGCATCTCCCGCTTTACTGCCTCGCTAACCAACGGCTGCACTGCTGCAACATGTTGCTGGATAGACTCCTGCAATTGTCTTTGCTGCTCAGGATGCAACGCTGCCAATGCTTTCCCGTTGGGATTGGTTGATCCCCTGGGTGGCCAGTCGTACCGCTTGCTGTGGTCATAGATAGTAGCTCTAGGTATCCCCAGCTCTTCTGCTATGTCTGCCACGCTGTCGCCATTCAACCATCTCCGCTTTGCTATACTCCAGCTGGGGCCGTGTTGTTGCTGAGTGTTCTGCTCTGGGGGTGCTTGTGCCGTCGCATCAGTGTCAACGGGTACTTGCAGCAGCTTTCCAAGCTTTGTTCTCGGCTGTCGGTTCATTTGTACAATGCTGGCGTTGCTTTGGCTTGTAATCAATTTCTTTCAATTTGCCTCTTGCTTCCCTTGTCGCTTTGTGGCATTGTCTCTACATGCAATATGTATTCGCTCACAACGACAATCTCGGCCGAAACGTTTCCACCATTGATTCCCAATGGCTTCCGCTCAACGAGTGGCTTTCCCATGGCAATGGCTTGGTTGACGACGTGACTGGCAATCTGCTCCCTGTGGCTGAATTCAAGCCGTGGGACATCGCCAAGCAGCGCAATCCTCACGCCTAACCAAAAGCTCACCTAACAGGGCCTCAGCTTAACTGCTGGGGCCTTTTGCTTTCTATGTGCCGAAGCCACGCTTGCCACTTCTCAGACTGTTCAAACCGCTTCCCGAACTGCTCTTTGGTTTCCTTCGGCGGCTCGATTGGCTCGTAACCAGGAATGCCTACATTGTCTGGAAGTTCCCATAACGGGGTTGTGCTTTTCATCTTTAGTTGCCCATTGTTGCCTAGTAAATCAATTTCTTAGCGTTGTGGACGGCATTGCCACTATCCGCTAAGGATTCTCCTCTCGCTTCACTTCCTCAACCACGCTGAGGCACTCCTTACATATGCTGTCCCCTGTTTCGGCATCCTCAACCAATGCCGCCAATGCTCCGCACCAAGCACAGTAGCTTTTCATGGCTTACACTCCTTACAGTAGAATTCGGCTAGGTTGGCCTCATGCTTCTTCACCGGGACAATGGCCGAACACCTATCGCATTGCTCGTATGGGGGCCGTAGGCCGGCTTTTCGGTTGATTGGCATAGATGGTTCCCGCTTCCTTGGTTGCGGCCTAGGGATGGCAATTGTGATCGGTTTCACGCAACGCGGACGTAGATTGTCTCCTCATGGGGCCGGACGCCTTGCCACTCGTCTGCTAGCTCCTTTGCAATGTCGGGGAATGTGCCAGGGCCAAAAGCGTATTGGATGGGCGGACTGCCAGCTTGTTCCCATGCTTTGATTCGCTTTTCCAGAACGCGCTTCGCTTCCCGGTTCAATAACTCAATGGTTTCCACGGCCCGACAATGGATTTATTGCGGCTCATTGGCAAGCGTCTGTTGCAAGCGGTTGTCTCGTCCGTGGTTATCGTGTAAACAAATTAATTACACAAAATAGTTGCGTCTGTTGTTCGCTTGTTGCATTGTCATCTCGTCGGAGGCAATGAAGCTTCCGCAAAATTGAATCACCAATGAAAACTGTTGAAACCAATCTCCCCGCCAAAGCTGACCTTGCCCAATTGGTCAAATCGTTGCTTCCCGATTCCGGCTACTGGCTCACCAAACACGACGAGCCTATTAATGATTCGGTTTACGCGACCGAAGATGACGCCAAAGACGCCTTAGAGCTTAGCGGCTATTCTGTTGCCACGGATTACGCTCTCGTTTCTCTTTGCCTGACTGTCGGCTGGTCGCCTGATACTGGCAAATGGTCCTACCAGACTGGCGACAATAGCTACACTGGCGGAGCCTATGGGCATCCAATCTGGGCCGTGGTTTGGATTACTGCCGACTCTGTTCCCGCTGAGGTTGCCGAAGAAATTCTGAACGAGCTAGCCGACCAAGCCATTGCCTGACCCCTCCCCCCTGCCTCATGCTGCTGGCGTGGGGTAGTGGGGAGCGATTAGGCTCCAATTCAATCAATACTACCAATGAAAACAATGACCGCAGAACAAACCACCAAAGCTCACTCGTTCACCGCTACCATCATTGAGATGGGCCGTGAATTGCTGTTGGCTCGCCAAGCTGACGACACTGACCGCATCGAAGCTGCGGAACAGGCTATTCGGGAACACCCGCTAGAGGTTGCTGTCCGTTCTGGATGGGTTGGCTGTTCCGACGCCATGAATCCCGAGGAATACATGATCCTTGTCGGCACTGGCGGTCCGGCATATCGGCTGACTGGCAAATTGAACGGCTGCAATCAACCGGAAAGCGTCACCCCTCAATTCCAAGATTGGGGCACGCCTTGGATGGATGTCGGCTACACTGTCGAAGACGAGGAGGCTATGCTGGCCTACGTCGGTTGCTTTTATTTCGGAGAATAACCCCATGACTGCCCGCCAACGACGCCGCATCGAACGCCACCTAAACAAACAATGGTTGGCCACTATTTACGGAAGATAAGCCAATGAAAACGACACTGACACTTTCCAAACGCAGAGCATGGACCGGGGGCGATGTTCCCTCGCGCCAAGACATTCGCCAGCATCGCAAGCTTCGGGAATTGCGCTCCCTGTTTTTTAAGGAACAGCTTCGGGAATGTGGGGGGCTGGATTTCTGGGCGTGCGCTGGAACTAGCAGCCTAGAGCGTGCTCGCATCTTTTGGAATCGGGCCAAACTTGACGCATGGCGGACTTTTAACGCTCCCGGCGCGATTTCTTGCAATGAGGGTTTTCCTACACGCTGTTAGTTAACCCCCGCTCCGGCAGCCTCCGGCTATGGGGGCTGTCTGGGCGCGAGTTAATGCGCGAACAACAAACACACACAATGAAAACAAAATCAATTGCCCGCGTTTTCGCGGATGTCGGCGGCTACTACGTTTGCGACGATTCCAGCAACTTCCTAGATACTAGGGGATGCTCCTATCGCTCAAAGGCTCAGGCATTGCGAGCCGCTTACGAGTCCGGCTATACCCATGCTGTCGGTTCTGGCTCCTATCGCCAAAACGGTTCCATTCGTGGGCAGATTCGGGTCACACCCAAAATGGAAGCCGCCAGAGCTTTGCTTGCCACCCTTTAATCCCCCACGCGCAATTCTGCCCATGAAAACCAATCTCCGCACGCTTACCGCCCAATGCCGCACCCATGCTGCCAAAGCTCACCACGAGGCCATTGCGGCCCATTGTGAGGCATTGCAGCAGACAGTGGCGCTGTGCTCGCATTGCCGCACGCATCCCGCCAAGCCTGCCCATGTCTGCCCATTCAAGGCTGACATCGACGGCGATTACAAAACTCTGTGCGATTGCTGCGAATTCTGCGCAGACGATTGCGCCATGGAAATATGAACCAATAAACCATTTGTTTTGACCTATGCACGAAAAGAAAACACGCCTGATTGAAGTTACCATGAAATTCTGGAAAGTCTTCCATATTGAAGTTCCGGAAGACGTTACAGAATCAGATGTTTTAGAGTCTGATTTTGTCATGATGGAAGCCGACCATGGCGGATGTTGTGACGTTGAACTCGAACACGATGAAACAGAAGCCAAGGACGAAGGCCACAAAACACCGGCCCAGATTGAAAGCCTTAAACGACACGAAAAAGTGTTTACATGGGAGGAAATCCAAAATTTATGAACCCCATTCTCCCCCTCTTCACCTTCCTAACCGGGCTGCTCCTCGCCTCTGCTTGCTGGCTTTTCGTCATTGACGACTACCAGCAGAAAGCGGTCGCCAGGGGGGCGGCAGAGTACCAACTAAACAACGGACAATTCCGCTTCGCGTGGAAACAACAACAATGACAAGAATCTACAAATACACAGTTCCATTATTCCCCGGCACTTACGCGCTTCAATCCAAGCATCGCCTGAATCTGTTAAATGCTGGACAGCAAGGTGAAGAGATCGCTGTCTGGGCAGAAGCTGACACGGAATCCAACGACGGCAAAACCATGGTCAAGGTTCTGTTTACTGGGATGGAGGTAAAGGGGCCGTTTACCTACTTGACTACATTCACCGACAGCAACGGACTGGTTTACCACATTTACAAAGAACAGCAATGAACGACACCCCCATGCCCACCTTCCGGCCCAAGTATGCCAATTGGCGCTCTTTCTTCTCAGGGCTGCCACTCAACAAAGGGCAGCTTTATTCGGGACCCCTTAAGGACGCATCCCTACGCGCAGCTTGCCGCAGGGCCAGCAAGGGCGGCCTGCGCTACTGCCTCGACATCAATAAGGAGACCGGCCAACGGTCCATTTGGAGGGTGCAATGACTAGGCCTATTGATGACGGCGGAGCAGCTTTTCCAATTGTTGCCTATGGCGTGCCCAAAGACGGCATGACCCTGCGAGATTGGTTTGCTGGGCAGGCATTGGCCGGAATACTGGCCAACCGTGATTTACTCGAAAAGCTTGGGGCCTACTCCGCAAATTCAACCAAAGTCTTTGCCCCTTCGTTTGCTCTTGACGTGGCCGACGCCATGATTTCTGCCAAGAAAGGTAACCAATGACAACAACAGGCAGCAATGAAGTATTGATCACCACCAGCGAGCTTTTGGCCGGTTTGGCTAGAGGCTGGGAAATCTGCTATGTGCCGGATGCTAAAATATTTCTAATCATGCCGGGCAAGACAAAGCAGCAATGCCAACACTGGCTGCCCGTCAACCAAATCATATTGGGCTGCCCTGTCAGGATTTCGTCCAGTTGCTTGAAAGGCAGCCAATGACCCTCTGGTTTCCCGTAGACAGCAACGGCCGCATCTATTGGACGTGGCCCCTTAATGACGCCTCCTCGCGCCCAATTCTGCCCGAAGGTTGGCAATGGAAGGAATGGCAGCTATGCCCAGAGCCTGAACGGGATTTTTGCCCCTATTGCCGCCGTGCGCTACAAGCTTCAACCGCTGAAACACAATCAATAGAAAATTTACATTCCAATGAACACCATGACTCGCCAACTAATTGAACAGATTTTGTGGCAAAACGCCGACCGATTTAACGAATTACACGAACCCGGGTCCCGGTTTCTCTATCAAAACACCGAAGTTAAAACCATTGGCTGGGCTTTTGTCTGCGGCGGCTCTCTTTTGATTCGAGTTTCCGGCGTGGTTGGCGCTGTTCCAGTGGACTGCCTCGCACTTGCCGCTGACCAATGGGAGGAGCGACGCTGCGAAAATCCCACATGCAGAGGAAGACTGATTGATGGTTTGGGTTTTGCTGTGCGCGTAATTAAAAACCGTCAATCCAAAGTCGAATGCAGTGAATGTTTTAACCGATAGTACCATGAAAAAAATCTACAAGTATCCTTTAAAATTCAACGATGACGAGTCCGTTTTAATGCCCAAAGGGGCGGAAATCCTTTGTGCTCAAATGCAATATGGAACGCTCTGTTTGTGGGCTTTGGTTGATCCATCTGCTGAACTGGAGCCTCGTCAAATCGAGATTTACGGTACAGGCAACCCGGTAGAGCCGGGGCACCGGCACTATATTTCCACCGTTCAATTGTCCGGCGGGGATCTTGTCTTCCACGTCTTTGAAAAGCCATGACCCAATCCCAATCCGGCGCCATTGCGGCCATGCGCTACAAGGCTGTGACCAACAACATTGTGAAGCTGCGGCAGGCCAAGGCTGCTTATCGCAGGCGCAAGAAGAACGAAGCTGCTCGCCAGTGGCGGGCGGAAGTGAGGGAGCAGCAATGATCAACTACCAACCCGGGGCCTCACGCCCAATTACCATCAGGGAAATCGCCTACAAGGTGGCCGGCCACATTGAAGAGCCCATGACGCTCAACGAGATAGCGGCAGCCATTGACAGCGATTACTACAATGCCGAACTGCTGTTGCAGCATCTGTTGCTGTGGGCAGCAAGACAGGAGCAGCAATGAAGTTGCCCACGCGCAATTCTGCCCCTTGACAACGGGGGCGGGATGGGGGAGGTTGGCGGCGGTTAAGTTAGTTGCTTAACATTCCCACAATTTTGCTCCAGCCGGTGACCCTTGGGCAAGGCATCAGCACTCGGTAGACGCCAGTTTACCGGGCAACTAGAGGGGCAGCCCTTCCTTTCTTTCACAATGAAAGATGCACACCCAACAATTTGGGCATGGCGGCAGCAGACAGGCGATTACGCCTCGAAGATTGTCTTGGTCTACCTCGCCCAGCGATCCGACAAGTCGTTTTGCTGCTGGCCGAACATCAACACCATCGCCCGGGAAACCTACCTTGGCTACAGCACGGTTAGTCGTGCACTTCGCAAGCTGGAAGCTGTAAGGCTGATCACGCGGCAATCTGATCACCGCAAAGATGGCTCCCAAACGGCGAGCAAAACGTACCTGACTTTGGCTGAGTTGCCAGCGCATCCGCCAATCCCAAAAAAGAAGCGCGTGAAGGTTCAAAAGCCCAAGATTCCTTGCTCTGTGTTAACGGGGGGCTGCTATCCTGTAGCAGGGGGGCTGCTCTGTGATAGCACCCTAGAATTACTCAATGGGAATCATTCAGAAGCAGAAGAAGCTTTTAGTAAGAAGAATAGGAATCAGGAAATGCTAAGAGCTGCTAGCCGCTTCCTCAATCAGGACAACAACCGCCTCCTCAGCCCTTGCCGCCAATGAGCTTTTACAACAATCCCTGGGACCCGAAATACAACCGCGCCGCCCGCGACGAATTTTTTGCCTCGCAGGAGTGGAAGGATCTTCGCTGGATCATCCTGAAACGGGACGGACATCGCTGCCGTGGTTGCGGTGCTATTGATTGCAGATTGCACGTTGACCACATTGAGCCGGTTTCCATGAACTGGGATAGGCGGGCTGACCCTACCAACCTGCAAGTGCTTTGCGAGGAGTGCAACATGGGCAAGGGCCGCGACCACTACAAGTGCCCCGCGCCGATTCAATCGCTGCCTCAGTCGGTCAAAATCACGCGGGAAATGATGGACTCGGTTCGGACTAACGGAGCCTTTACGCGAAAAACCATCGAGGCTTTCGGTTTAGACTACAAAAACCTGCGGAAGGGCTGGCCACACGACTTGGTAGGAAAAATCGTTTCTAGAGCCATCTGGGACGCAGCACAGGCCGGTGTAGGAGTCTATGCCGGGAAACGCGGACAGCTTCAAAGACAAAACCTGCGAACGACAACAATTGAACAACAATGACCACCCACCTTAAATCCCGCTACCGCAGCCTATTCAGCCGTAAGCAACTGCGCAAACGCTGGCGGCAGCACATCAAGGCTCACCGCCAACAATTTGCGGCCACAGTGAGGAGGCTGGAAGCACAATGACTATGCGCCTCTCGCCTGAGCTCTTTGCTGCCTACGAACAGGACGGCCTGAAGCTGGACGCCACTGTGCGGCAGTTGTTCGCCATCCCTGCCACATACTACTATGTGGTTGAGGCTTATCCGCCTGCCCGACAAGGCATTGTTCGGATTGAACGCAGCCGCATCCCGCCCAAACACAAAATCTCCAAGTCTGACCAACAATGAAACCGCTAACCAAACATCAAAAAGAAGTTGCCGATATGGTTCGGCAAGTCGGGGCAACCCCAGCCCAGTGGCGTCCCAATTTTCCGCCACTGAAACCGCTTCCCCCATTTTGGGTGCTAACCCCCTGTTTAGATTTTTGGATTCCATCCAACAGCCTAAGCCGCAAGCGTAAGCGCCACCAAATGAGACAGTGGCGCAGAAACAGTCAGCAACGCTGGACAAAGTTACTGGTAAAACCATGAGCCCCATCCTAGACCTCGGCAACAGCTGGTCGCAACTGCCGCCCACCAAAGATGGCCACTACTGGTTCCTTCATTCCAAGCCATGGGACGACCCTATCGGCCGGCCGGATCTGATTGAGATTCGGGGCGGCAAGAAGGTGGCGGAAGTGTGGCTTCGACGGACGCCAGGGCCAGACGGAGAAGTGCGCTATCGAATGGAAAAAATCCCGCTTCCCAAGGACGAGCAGGAAGTTTGGTCAGACGATCAATCCGACATCAAAGCTGCTTGGAAATGGGCGGAAGACAGCAACCCTTGGAGACCACCCCCGTGGCCCATCAATGAAATCCTAGACCGCTATCCCGCTACATGCCCCATCTGCGGCGGCAAAGGGGCTGACTACATGGCCGGGGGCGGTTCCTCCATCAAAGAATTTTGCTGCTACTCAAAGTGCATACAATGAAACCCAACCCTATCATCACCATTGTCTCCGGTCTGTTCACGGTCTGGCTATCGTCTGTTATCGGATTCTGGCCCACAATGGCCATTTGCTTTGTGCTGCTGTTTTTAATGATCGGCTACACCTACTCACTAACCAAATGAACCCCCTCCGCTCCCTCCTCAACCTATTCCGCCGCAAGAAGCAGCCAGTGCCGCCCGCCATGACGGCCCCCTGCGAACGTTGCGGCCAAGATATGGACGCTTACCACCAATTGGTTAAGTGGGATGGCCGTGGCTACTTCAAAATCTGCCACGGATGCTACACGCAAATAAACCAATGGCTGAATGCCTACCGAAAGATTAATCAATGAAAACTCTCCTATCTGCCTTACTTGCCTGCTTGATTGTGGGCTGCGACCAACCCCAACACAGCCAGCTTCAATTGGTTGATCCTGGTTTACGGGTCATCACCTACGAGGGCCACCAATATCTGTTTTACAAAGTCGGCTATGGGGCTGGCCTGTGCCACCTGGAAAGCTGCACTAACAGCCATCACGGACATCCAGAAAGCTCTGTAAGATTTGTGCCTATGGGCCGACGCGAGGCGTACATGCTCGCCGGCATCGCTTCAACCAACAACACCATGGAAGTGTTTCAATTGGATCAAAGCCTTACCAACTGGCGCAGCATGGGAACCATTATTGTGGTAGATAAACTAAACAACCAATGAACACAGAACCTGTAGATCCTGACGACAAGCGGACATGGCAGCTAAAGGTTGCCCATGGAGCAATGTGGATGATGATTTGGCTCGGCTTTGGAGGCTGCTGCCTGCTTTCCAACCTTGATTTGAAGCTCACCCAATGAACACCTACGACTCCCTGCTGCTGATCCGACGCGGCTCCAATTGGGAGATATACCACAACGGGCTGCGGATTTACACAACTGGCGTCCCTGTTGTCGCACCAACAAAGCTATTGCTGGAAGCCTCCCACGAACTGCTGCGCTTCCTGCCCATTGAGGAAGTGGAGCGCATGGCTGGAATTGAACCCATTGAAGGGCTGCTGCAATACACAACCAAACACGACAAATGAACTGGCAACCTATCGAAACAGCGCCCAAGGATGGCAACACCGTTGTCATTGGGCAGTGGCACTACTACGACGGCTACCATTGGTGGCCAGAACTGGCATACTGGCAAGGTAGTCAATGGTGGAACGGCGAAGGCGAACCCATACTGGGGGCGACCCACTGGATGCCACTGCTGCCGTACCCGCCCACTCCTGAACCGCCAAAGCCATGATGACCCCCGCTGCCACTGCCATCAAAGAGCGGTTTCCAGGGATGGAAAACCTGGAAGCCCAATTCACCGAAGTCGTCTTGTTCTGGGAAGGCCGGGACAAGAAGAATGTCCGCTACTGCCCGGAAGATGTTGCTATCATCCAATGGAAGCGGCAACAGGCCCGTGCTGACAAGGACTACAAGACTTCCGACTACCTCCGCGATTGGCTGACTAGTGCCGGGGTGAAAGTGAGGGATAAATAAACTATGTTTAACATCTTCAAACGCAAACCTATTGTCCGCAACGATGAGCCGACGGACGAATCCATGGATCTGATGTGCAGCTACTTGGAGAAACGTGGTCTACAATCGTTTACGGCTGAATTTGGCTCCATCATCTACATGGCCAGCGAAAGCTACATTGCCTATCTGCCGCCTCGTTACCTCACCCCGCTGGGCGTTGTCCGCAATGAGCTAGGCGGGGAGGCTAAGTATCGGCGGCTATCAGCAGCAGTGGATGCCGCCCAAGCCATTGACAACGAGGCTGTAAAGCAGCGGATGAAAGCAGCACTATGACCACCCTAACCCGGGGAGCCACCAGGGCCGACGGCTTCCGCTTCTGGTCTTACGCCAAACACAAGGGCGGCTTCCGTGAAAAATGGTACAGCCCTGCCGCCTACAAACGAGCCAACATCACCATGAACAAAGCTGTTCGCAGATGGCGCAACGCTAGGGCTGCTGTCCACTACAGCATCATCGGCCTACCGGCCTGCGGCCATACGGCCCACCACCTTACAGGTGACAGCGATGCAGTCACTTGCAACCATTGCAAGAAATGGTTGACAATGTGGAAATGGAGAGGCAAAGTAACACCATGACAAATGAACAGTGGACAGCAGAAGTTCCCACCAGGCCGGGGGTCTATAAATGGAAAGCGTTTGATAGATCAAAGCCTTTTCCCGATTGGGTTTACGCTGGCCAGCTAGACGCCAACGGCATTATGGAAATCAACTGCCGCCAATTGCCAGCAGCCGAATGGGGCGGTGTTTGGTGCGGCCCACTGGTGCCCGAGCCTGTCGGTATTGTCGGTAAGTTGGTAGAGGCCGGCACCCTTGAAGGGATGGATGGCTTCCACGGGCTGCTCATTGAAGTCCCGGTTGAAGATTTGCGGAAGGCTGCGAGTGTGCCGCTGTACCGCAAGGTGATGATCATTGACGCCTCCTTGACGTAACCCCCAATGAATAAGGGACATTGGCAACAATGTGGTAGCGCGGCCCCCATAGGGCTGGGTGTGGGTTCGAGTCCCACAGGAGGCACCTGATTTTATGAAAATCCATCGACTGCAAGTAACCATAGAACCCGGCGACTATGCCAATTGGAAGCTAGTCACATTGACAGTGGAGGCTAATGGCAAGAGGGTTGAAACCAAGCAGGAAATGTCCGACGATGATTTTACCTGCCGCTTTGATTGGTTTATGGAAGACGCCAAACGGATCATTAAGGACAAGCTGAAATGAGCAACATCCACTGGATCAGCGCCCATGACTGGATTGAGGCCAAGTCGGCCCAGTTCAACAAGCAATTCAACAGTAGCAGGCCCAAGCCTAGGAATAAAGCCATGGGCTTTAGGGGCAAGGACAGGAAGATTGAGACACAAAAATTGATTGAAAGGATAACCAAATGAAAATGAAGTATGACACGACAAACACGGCTGGAAAAATTGCCGTTATGCGGGAGTTTGAAGAAACCAAGCGCAAGCCAATCTGTTTGGTAGTTGGAACAAATGAATGGTCGCCACCAATACAGCCAACATGGAATTGGAGGGATTACGACTACAACTACCCCGCCGAGCCTGAGGTGGAGCTGGTGCCGTGGACGTTTAAGACGTGCCCTCATTTGGCCACTGCTGCGTTCCGCTACAAATCATTGCCTGAAGCTGGACGTTATGATCCATCAACAAAGGCGTATTACTTTCCTTCCTCAGTTCACGACAGCGGAATAGAGCTGAGCCGCGTCCTGACATCTTGGGACCACCTATTGAGCAGGCTGGAAGTGTCATTCGACAATGGCCGCACTTGGCTACCCTGCGGGACGGAGGAGAAGCGATGAACACCGCTCATTTTCAGCTACCCATCCCCAAGCAAAACCTAGTCCGCCGCTTCATGGAGCACTTCGGGCAGCAGGTGCCGGAGAAGAAGGGGTTGCCGCCTGTGGCCACAGCGGTTACCCGTGCTGAGATGATTATTGAGGAGGCCAATGAGCTGCAATTCTCAGCCAACACAGTAGAGTACTTAGATGCCGTCTGCGACCTACTCTACGTTGTTTACGGGGCTGCTGTGGAAGCCGGGTTTAACGCAGACACGATAGATCAAGCCTTCCTTGAGGTGCACCGCAGCAACATGAGCAAGCTGTGGACGGACAAGGAGAAGGCCGAGTATGCCGGCACCGACCTAACGTTTGAGCCGCGCTTCGACAAGTGGATTGCCAAACGAGGAGGCAAGGTCATCAAGAGCCCTTCCTACTCGCCGGCACAGTTGGAAAGGTTCTGCCAATGACTACCACCCATGAAGGCTACCAGCTAGCCCATTTTATCCGCAACAACGGCCGCTGCTATCAGTGCGTCTGCGGTTGGGAATCGCTGGACAATTCCGAACTGCGCAACCATCTGCAACTGCCCTGCTATGCTCCACTACCACGCTGCCAGCCTCTATCACCCGCTGGTCAACCCGTTCCAACATCCGTTCACCTTCAACCAACTGCTTCGGAACGGCCGTAGTCCAGATCGGACAGACTGGCCTCAACCTGGGCAATGCGCTGCTCCACCACCTTGGACGTGGCCGCACTCTCATCCATCCCCTCACGGACCAGACGCCGAGCCTCACGGGCTAGGCTCTTGCCCAAAGGGTCCTTACCAAATTGCTGTTCAAACTGAAAAATAGTCATTGGTTGGCTGTAGCACTAAACCCCGCCAGAAACAAGGCAATCAGCTCATCATCCTGCTGCAACCGGGTTGTCCTGTCCTGAATGGGCTTCCATTGGCGGCCGTGGCCGTCCTGGGTTACAGGGGTAGGAACAGGCGGAATCGGTGGAGTAAGTTGGCAAATTGCAGACAGCACAACAGACCCAAATGCAAAACCCGATAACCCGCCGTCTTCACAAATGCCAACATAAACTGGAAGAACCTCACAAGTTCCTGAAATTGTAACTGCCGAAAAGCTGGACGATCCAAGGCCGCCAGTTTGGCAGATGTCACCAACTGGCGCATCAATGGTGCCGGAAATAGCAACCTGCGATAAACTGGTAGCTGATAAAACCATTGCGGCTCATCTCGCAAACACCCCAAACTTTTTAGCAGCACCAAACGATCCAGGGTTGCCAGCTACATAATTGATTGTGGATGGATTAAACCAGCCCTGACCATTGGTAAATGCAATTGATTTGGTTCCAGTAGATGCGGCTGAATAGGTAAACGTAAACCCAGTCGCTTCAGTAGTCGGTGTCACCACTAAAGGGCCTGTTCCACTTTGGCCGGTTGACGTAACAAAGGTTCCCCCATTGCCGCCGTCATTGATGGTAATTGATTGGTCGCCCCAAGCATTGCCACCAGTAAACGAAACCGTGAACGGCGTTGACGGCAAATCTCGAATTCCATTGATGGGGCCTGTAGCAGAATACCCGGTTGCTTTTGTAATCCAATTATCAAAAACTTCAACGTTGTCCAGCCAGAGCCCGGCAGGTGTGGTTGGCGTGTCGTTGCCAATTAGCAAATGATGCCATGCCAAGCAAGCGGTGGCTCCAATTGAGGAGGTCGTGTTAACCTCTATACCGTTGATTAAAAAGCCAAGCTTGTTGGTGGCCCCTGTGTCCCATCTTAACACGGCCTCAATCCAAGTGTCAGCCGAAGTCGAAACAGATCCAGTAGCTACCGTGTTGTTGAAAGCATCATTCCAATAATAGCGAGCTCGAAAGTCTGAACCGGAAGAAAACAGCAACTGAACTGCATCGTCAGTGTCTAATGGTGATCCCGGGTTGTCTCGGTCCTTGCCAGTAATCTGAAACAGCATTGATGCTGTTGGGCGGGTTCCGGTGTAGCGAAACCAAGCTCGGATAGAGCCTGTTTCGGTCGGAGCCCAAGCTTCATTGTTGGTGGCGTTGTCAAACGTCGCCGACATAAAAGTTTGAGTAGCTCCAACCCTTAAGCTGTAGATGCCAGCATACGCCTGCTCGGTGGTGCGAATGGCGTTCTGATCGTACTGCGGAGTAGAATCAAACCCAGCCGGATACACTTCCGGCGTGTCGCTTTCAAACGTCCAAAAGAATGTGCGCATCTTAGTAAACGCAAAAGAACGGATGAGCGGCAGATATTCCAGTAAGACCGCTCATTGCCTGCGAGGACGGCAAGTCGGTTTGGCTGTTAAGAAAACAGGCAATCTTGGCGCTGTTGGTCAGGTCTAATGATGAACTCCCAACAAAAGAAAATGCAGCCATGCCAGCAATAACCGGAGCTGTCGTTTGCGCCGACTGATTGTAGAGAGAGGCAACAAAATAAAGCCCAGCCGTAGCGGCATATGTAGAAGAGAAAGGAACTTCAGTCCAAGTTCCGGCAGCGGATTTCCAAATGTTTTCGTCATTGGCGCTTTGCGCTACCCTGGTAAGGGTTCCGCCACTGTAAGAATACAAGCCAATCTTGTTGTTGTTGTCTCCGGTGAAGTTTCCTTGAACACGGGTAAGGAATGAAACCCCTGTCAGCGTTGCATCTTCGGGAAGCCAAACTGCTGAAAATTGCACTCGGGCATCGGTTGGCGTAAACGCTGTTTGAGCCAACACAGGATTAGCCCCCGTGGTCATCGCCTTGATATCAGACCCAAGAGCCTGTAAGATTTCTAACACCGGATCACCAACAGTGCCTGATGTGGAATTTAGGGTTGTTCCAGACATGGACAGCCCAGTTCCAAGGGTAATTTCCTCAACATCTCCCGAACCGCTAGCAGAGCCACGGCCCAACAGCCTGGATGCCGCAGACACATTCTGCATTTTGGCGTAGGTAACCGCATCATTAGAGATGGTGGCTACCAGGCCAGCGGTCGTTACATCTCCGGTTAGGTTGGCAGCGGAGGCCCCAACAGCCATGGCAAAACCAGCTACTTCCCATTTAGTAGAAGTCGTTGAATACTCAAACACCAATCGGAACTTGGCGTTGGCTGTCGTAGGCAGAATGGAAGTCGTGACATCGCCGCTAAATTGGTAGGCAGCATTGAAAGTGTAAGTCCTTCCACCCGTACCATCTTGAGTCAGAACAATCTCTAATCTCTGGCCATTGGTAGGTGTTCCGGTCGGAGCAGCTAAAGTGATGTTTCCAGTCAGCGCCCCAATGTCGTAAATGTCGTAGGCATCCGAATCGGGGGTTATGGTCGCCGCGTAAGCCGGCGTTGCAATCCTGGGAGTAACGCGCTTGTTGGTGAGCGTTGCCGTACCGTTGTCGGTGACAAATCCGCCCGCCGCATTAGCTCCTAAAGCCAAGGCCGTGGCCACACCAGAGCCAAGCCCAGTGATGCCACCAACCGCGACAGCAGAAGCTGTGGAGGCGTTGCCAGTGACGTTGCCTGTAAGCGGGCCAGAGAATCCAGCAGCAGTCAGGGTTGTGCCGTCAAAAGTGAGATTTGAGCTGCCTTCAATGGTGGTCGCATTTGTCCAAATGGCCACTTGATCATTGAGGGGTGTTCCTGTGTTGGAAACATTGCCGCTACCGGAGGGAGTTGCCCAAGTTCCGTCACCACGCCAAAAAGTAGAAGCGGAAGCCGATGTTCCTGAATTAAGATTTGTTACCGGAAGATTGCCAGTAACACCCGTGGAAAGCGGAAGGCCAGTTCCATTGGTGAGCGTGATGGAAGAAGGCGTTCCGGCTGCGCCACCGTTAACCAATACAGTGCCTGTCGTGTCTGCGGTTAGCGTAAACGTAGACAGGTTCAGGGCTCCGCTGCCGGATGAAATCGTGTTGCCGTTGACTGTGGTGGGGGTAATCGCACCAAGAGTCAGCGTGATTGCTGGCGTAGTTGTCGCCGTTGCCACCGATCCACTTACTCCATTGGCGGTGACAACGCTTACATTGGTTACTGTGCCAGATCCACCCCCACCACCAGCAGAGGCCGCATCAGCCGCGCTCCATGTGTTTAGGACGTTAGGGACAGTAGAGAAATTGACCTTGGCTCCAGTAGAAGACGATTGAACTGTGGTTCGTTCTAGAACGCCACTGTTGTAAGTCCCAACACCAACCTCCCATTGGGTTCCAGCGATGGCCAAATAGGAACAGGTGTCTCCATTGGACATCTCGCTGGAAAAAGCTCGGTAGCTAGTAACCGCACCGCCCAATGTAAAATCAGCCAAACCGCTGGTAGACGACACCTCTTGGATACGGTCGCCGTAAATGTTTGCCATAAATTAGTAAATCACCACAGTTTCAATCGACTGGATAAGGCCGTAGCTGTCCCGGTGGACAGTGTGCAGGTAGCGGGCTGGTTGCTTCTCATTGCTGGGCTCCATGACCACGGTGGGAGCCGGCATGTTGATAGCCGGGGCAGCGACGTTTACGGATGGGGCAGCCACCTCCACATTGACCGGCTGCCTAGCCTTGACCAGCTCTGTCAGCTTCTCAGTAAGCCGTTCTGTCTGCTCATCAATGCAATCTTCCAACCCCTTCCGCTGACTGATCTTGGCAAGCGACTCCAAAGCGTCGGCTTGACGCTCCATTGCTGCTGCCAAAATGTCTACGGCATCTTCGGTCATTGTAGCTGCTGCCGGTATTTCTGAAGCAAAGCACGCTGTTCTTCAAGGGCTTTACGGGCTGAATCACGGGTCAGCTTCTTGGTCACCGTCCGGCCGTACTGGTTAGGGATGCCAACCTCCACCTCTTGCGGCGGTTCCACAGGTTCGGGGGTGGGCTGAACAGTGGGTGTGGGCGGCGTGAACTGCGGAGGGGTGTAGCGGGCAACCCCCGGCTGAATGGCAGCGTCAAGATCCTGAAGCTCCTTGTACTGCTCAGACCGTTTGCCGAACTGCGCACCGACGCTGACCGCCGTAGCTCTCACCGCCTTATCCAAAGCACGCAAGCTGTTGGCGTTGAGCGGTTCCATGGCAGCCCTGCGGAGCGTGTCGTCAGTCAAGAAGTGGGCAGCAATTTTGTAGCGGAGCAGCTCGGGAACATTGGTCAGCCGGCCGATGGCGTTGACCACCGTGTTGGGAGATGTGGACACAACCGGCCCGCCCGTGTAGCCGAAAAACAGATAATGGAACAGCCCCTTGTCAGCCACGGCCACATCGCCAGGGCGGGGGATGTCTCCAAGAGAGGCAGCAATGTCCGTCAGCTCTTTCTTGATCTTCGGACCAAACACGGACTCCACAGCCTCCGAGTATTCCCCGGGGGCCACGCCGGGAGCGCCGGGGCCTGTTGGCAGAATAGTGTCCCCAATCAACTGCCGGAATTTGACGGGATCAAACACGTCACCAAGGGAAGCCTTGCGGATGATGTCGTCAAGGAACAGAGCCTTGGTGTCGTTGACCAGATCCGGGTTCTTCTTGGCCAACTGATCCAGCGTGTTGCGTATGCGGCTTTGGTTCTTTGGCGAGCTGATCCACTTCTTCAGCTCAAAGCTAGAACGGTCCTTCAACCCATCAAGGCCAAGAGTGTTCAGCTCAGCCACAATGTCCGCTTCCTTTTTAGCAGCAGCTTTGGCCGCAGCAATCAACGGAGCCGTTTCACCGCCTAAAGCCTTTTCCAGCGTGGTTGCGTCAATCTCCAATTCATCAAGGAATTTCCCAACGGATTCAGGCTCGGACAACGTGGCCAAAGCGGATTCTTTCCGCAACAACTGCCGAGCCGTGGCAAAACTGGGAAACAAACGGTCTTGAACTGGCTTCGGCAAGCTTTCAACCAGCCCAACCATGCTGCCAACATTGACCTTACCAGATCCAGTTCCAGCAGCTTTGGAAAGGATAGCTTCACGAACAAGAGCCTCACCTTTGCCAGCCAATGGGCTACCACTACCAAGCAGTTCAGTAAGTTGAGTCAGATTGCTTTCAGCGTCAGCGCCGGTCAGCTTACGGATAATAGCTTCAGGGGTTGCTCCTCCCTGTTCTCCAAAATCACTCAAAATTCCTTTACCGAGCGAATTCTTGAAGCGGCCGATGTTGTCGGAGTAAAGCTTGTTGGCGTTTTTCAGCGCAGACTGAAGAGTTGGAACCGTGGACACTGCGGCATCCAGCGAATCCTTGGCGGCGTTAAGGATGTCTAGCTTGACTCGAATATCTACACCCGGCAGGTAACCAGAGTTGTAGATGTTCTTTCCTAGGTCGCTGATCAACTGCCGCGTCTGTTCAACAGAGGCTGTTCCGGCCAAATCTTCAGCACCGGAAATAGCTGCTTTAGCCCCGGCAGGGGTGCCAAGTACGGACAACCCGCCAGAACTGTTTTTAGCAAACGCCAACCCAGCCTGCTGTGCCGCAGCCTTAACCGGGTTCATGTCCACTACAAGAGTGTCGTAGCCGGGGATTGCCTTGGCGGCATCGTAGGCTTTGTCCCATTCAGCCTTGGATGTCTGGAAAGCTTCATTAGCCGCAGCCCGAATATCCTTTCCAATCTGAGCAAAAGAGCGGCCACCAAAGATGGACTTGGCCGCTCCGGTGACCTGCTCTTCAGCTTTATTGACAGCACCAATGTACTTGCGAATAAAACCGTTGGCAGCTTCCTTGGCTTGATCATTGAGCCCCGTCTTTTGGGCATCCAAAATGTCGTAGACCAATGGGCTCAAAGCCTCGGATGTCCGGCCGCTGCGGGTTGTGTTGGCCACCACATGGAGTGCAGCCTGCTCAATAGTGGACAACGTTTCCGGCGACAGCTCAGCAGTAAGGTTGCGGAGGTTGCCGTTGATGGACTTGGTGTTGATGGCCTCAGCCAGCCCTAGCGGAATGCGTTGGCCGGTAGCCGTTTCAACCAAATCGCGGGAGCGCAGGGCCCGAAGCTGTTCAGGGTTGATTTCAACGGGCCGATTGAGATTGGCCACAAGGTTCTTGGTGAAGCCGCCAGCCTTGCCTACAGCCTGAGCGCCAGCCATGGCCAGCCTTCCAGCGCCCATCAGCACGGGACCGGCCACAGTTGCCGCAGCCACAGGGACGGCAGCGTCCACCAAAGCCGAAGTAACGGGCTTTCCCGAAACGATTTGCGGAGCTTGAGTAATCGCCTGCTCAGTGGCAGCCCCAAGCAGCCCTTGACCAGCAACACTCAGCGGGCCAGCCACCATGCCGGCAGCCGTTGGGATCACGGAACCCATCTGTGCGCCAGCAATCATGGGGGCAACACGGGCGAACCCTTCCTGATAGCCTTTGATTTCAGCAGCACGTTCCGGGGTGCCAGCAGCACTGACAGGGGGAGCACTGACACCCGAGATGTCGCCAGTCTCGCCCATTGCCGAAAGGAAGCGTTCAGCCATGGCCCTGTAATCCATATTGGCTAAGCCATCGGCAGCTCCACGCAATGGCGCTAGGGCGCGATCTAAAAGAAAAAGACCGCCAGAAACCCTATCCACTTCAGGTGTTAATGATTGCGGTTGATTGCTCTGCCTAAAGACTTCCATTACCTCCGAGTCTGTAGGCTCACGGTCCCCCTCAATGACCAGATCGTAAATCTGCCCGTTCTCTTCAACCGTTATGTCGTAGGTAGGCATTAGCGTTGAGTCTTACGAATAACCCGGAACACGGTGTTTGATCCGGGTGGGGATACCACTTGATTTGTTCCACCGAAAGAAACGTCTCGGCTGGCCGGGTTAAACGATTGGATAAATCCACCGCCTTCCCGTGATCTCAACTCTCCCACTGAAACGTTGGAATTTTCCAAAGCTGCCGCAACCCTCATTACATCCTCATTAGACATCCTAAACGGAGGTTCATTTGTGGTTGTGGATTTAACCACAGCCGGAACCGAATTAGTTGAAAGCGGTGGCACCGGCACAAAAGTATTTGAAGAAATCGGCCGCTGCGTTGATGCCCTGACAGGCTCCGACTCAGCCAAATACCTAGCCTTTACCGGAAGCTTGATGTTGGTGGCAAACTTGTTGTTGCCAATGGCCAGCTTGAGGGCGTCCTTGATGTTGTCTCTGAACCCGGCAATGTCGCTGGTGTAGTTGGCAAAACCGGGAGACGAAACAATCTCCAAGAACAGCTTGGTTTCAGATTCGGTTAGGGCGGTACCAAAGTTGCCAACCCGGTAATTCTGAATGGTTTGGTTTACCTTTTGGAATATAGAGCGAGCTTCTCTATCAGCAGCAGAAAGTTCCGACGGCGGGAGCGTGCGGGTCTTAAAAGAGAAGACGGGATTATCCAGCGGGCCAACGTATTCATCAAAGGCGTTCGCACCATACTTGGCATTGAACGCCGCAATTCGATCAGTGACGTTATCCAGTTGGCGGGCAACTACGTCTTCTTTGTCGATGGACGCAGCAATCTTGGGCGGGGCATTCATGGAGGTAACGCCACCTCCGTAATCTCCAAGGAATGCCAAAACCTCATTGTCCTCTACCGGAATTCCAGCGCGACGCATGGCCGTCACCGTAGCCGGAATGAACTGAGCGGCCTGACGAATCTTGAAGTCGCCGGGTCCAGAAGATTGGCCAGCAACCTGAACCAACGCTTCTGTAACTGGCACACCTTGGCCAACCAACTCCTCAACGCCAAGAAATCCGGGTGCGCCCCCCTGTGCGCCGCGCATGTCAGCAGCTGCCATCCTGCCGGCAATTTCGGTTTCTGTTAGCTCAGCCTTTCGTTGATACTCTTCCGCCAGCGCAAACTTCTCTTCCTCACCCTTAAACCACGGCGTCTTGGCCAGAAACGGATTCTGAGCAACGTAGGAATAGAGGCGAGCCCGATTGCCGGGGTTGTAGCCGTTGGGGGATTGCGCCAGCTCCGTGGACAGCGCAAGAGCCCCAGCCATAGCTCCGTTGGCTTGCACCGCATCATCGGAAGCAAGCGCCTCTTGCTGGGCACGCAGCCGAGCAATGGTGGCTTGGGAGCGAGCCAGCAACAGGTTGGCGTCCTGAATCTCGGCCAGATTGCGATTCTCCAATTCTTGCTGCTTTACCCCCTGCTGGAACCGCAGCCCTTGTAGGATGTTCTGCCCAAGCTGAGCACCGGCAGCACGGTTGCTGTCCGTGGCCCGCTGCATCCATTCAGGAAATTGTGTGTTCAGTCCCATAAGTTAGCCTCCGTACATTCCGCCAATGTTGGCCCCTGCCATGGCCCCGCCAAAAGCACCACCGGACGGAGCCCCACCGCCGCCGCCACCAAAGCCCAATCCACCCAAACTGCCCATCCCGCCAAGCGATTGACCAAATTGTTCAAAGCCGCCACCGATGATGTTGCGGTTGGACTGTGCCGCCTTGAGCTGTGTCTGCAACCACTGAACATTCCATTGATTGGTGTTGTTGGCCGCAGTGACAGCAATCTGCTGGGCAGGGCTGATGAACATGTTGCTCACATCAAACTGAGGAGCGGTGAGATTCTGCCGAGCATTGGCCAGCCATTGGTTGCTGTTCTGGATGCCTTGCTGAACAAGCTGCAAGGAGTTGAGGCCCAAGTCTCGGGTAGTCAGGTTACGGCCGAAGCCAGAGCCCGCCGTTCCCGAGGCAACATTGGCAGCAGCCGACTGGCGGTTGATCTGATCAACCACATCCTTGGGCAGCTTGCCTTCCAACTGACTCTGGATTTGTTCCGAGGTCCCACTAACCAGCTTGTCAAAGCCGGGGATAGCCGCCCGCAGCGAGTCCAGCAGGTTGCGTTGGTTGGCAGCATTGGTGCCGGCAGCGAGCTGTTCAGCGCCCGCTAGGTTGCGTTGGTTGGCAGCGATGGCGTTGCCGGCCTCCTTGCCGGCGTCTACCGGCACATAGTTCGGCGGGTTTACCTTACGTTTAATAAGGTTCCCTATTGTCCCCACCAAAGCCCCGGCAGCTCCTGTTACAGCCCCAGCGTACGCCACTTTAGTACCCGCCTTTCTGGCTAAATTGCCCTACTGAATATGCGCCCAAATCTTTTGACGAACAACCAAGCTTATTAGCGCCTGAACAACTCCATAATTCGCGGCTATCTCGCGTTGCGTCAAAACGCCCTCCGAATAAATCTTCCGAATTTCTCTTACTTGAGCCTCGGTTAGCTTGGATGAACCGTTGTCCTCCCCACGTGGCGGGTTGAGTAATTCGGGATGCAACCGTGATCCATTCCGGTCGCCGCGTGCAGCTCTGTGCGGATGCTTCCTCAACCCATTGTTGTCGCCGCGAGCAACCTTTTCGGGATACCTTCGAGTCCAATGATCGTCGCCGGTTGCTAATCCTTCCGGGCGCAGCCGAGTCCAATGCTTGTCGCCCTTGGATGTGCGACCTTTCTGGTCGCGATCCGCAATGTTGTCCGCTGTTGTTCCTAGCCATAAGTGATCCGGGTTGCAGCACGCTCGCACATCGCAACGATGGCAAACGCACATCCCTTCGGGGATTTCCCCAACAAACATCCGATAGGACAGCCTGTGCGCCATTTCCGATTTGGCTTCCCCGGAGGCCCGAACTTTTATTCTGCCGTAGCCGCCTTGCGTGATTGTCCCCGTCCAGATCCAGCAACCATTGGAATCGGGCTGCGTCCACCAAAGAATTCTTTCTCGCAGTTGTTCCCTTGTCGGAACCGCTAACGGCTCGATGGGGTCTGGGCACTTGACTGGCCGGACGTGTTGCGTAACTGTGGCCGAAGCCTTTGACGAGTGTGTTTCGTTCATCGGTTAGATGCCGGTTCGCTTTGAGCAGCGGGCCGGCTTCGTTATTTAAGGCTAACGTTGGAAGGAAGTCAATCATCAGTACAGAGTGGGTATGCCACCGCTCCCGAAGTTTCTGTAGTCGATTCTCACGGGCTCCACCATGCCGCTGCCAATGTAGTGGCTGACTTCCCGATCCAGTATCTGGTAAGCCTTAGCTTCGTGGCCGGATGCCAACTGCATCTGGTTCTGCCGGTAGAGCTTAACAGCCAGCATCATCTCGGACAACGCCGGGATGTTAGCGATTTGCAGGAAATCATTATCGTTGGCCACCGCTTTCCATTCCTGCTTGTACATGATGGTTAGCGGCTTGGTGTTGTTCTCGGGGATTCCACCTACCAAAGAACGCCGATAGACCGGCCGAGTCTCGTCATGCTCGTACACGCCAATCTTTTGGCTGTCGCCGGAAGCCACACTGTAATCGTAGAGGTGGACGAGCGAGTTGGTTGTGGGCTTGATGATGGCCGTAATGCCAGCCAAAGCGAACTGCACCTGCCCGGTGTAAGGGGCGTTAGGGCTAATAGGAATGGGCACCCATACTCCGTCCCGCCAGTTGCCGGAACTATCCTGAGTGCGAATCCAATTGCCCTCGCAGTCGTAGCCAAGGAAGCCCATCTCTAGGCCAGCAGCCTCTACTTCCTGGGTGACAAGCTTAATGGTGTAGCCGTGGCGGATGTCGCGGAAAGTGACGGCGGTTCCACGGTCAAAGAGTTGGGGGTCACAAGTAGGGTTGCAACAACGCAACCCGTAACCGGACTCCATGAACTCGAACCATTCATTACGGACCGTGATTGGATAGCCGCAGATGGCTGCACTTTCGATGGCGGCAACTCCGCGAGGCCAAGTGATGATTGAGCCTGTAGGCACAACACACATCTTGAACTGCAAGTCCCACCAGCGATCCGGTCCAAGCATCAACCTCTGCGAAGATTCATTAAGTAGCTGAACAAAGGCAGCACTGCACGCTTGAATCCCCAATGGAGAAACATCTATCTGAGCTTTGGCGTCACCTAGAGTAGCCTTCATTCCCACCCCGTTACGGTTAGCGTCCACCTGCTGGGGGTGAACGTGGTTTGGCCGGTTCCTGTACCTCGCTGGGTCGTGTAGATCAGGGCCGGCGTGGGTGAGGTGACACATTCCAGATGCACCACATTGCCCCGAAGACTGACGCTGATATACGGCCCTTCCTCGGAGTCGCCTAGATCGTAGTCAGCAACAACGGCATTCACATCCAGCTTATCGCCGGTAGAGTAGCCCGCATCCCCGGTGACGCAGACATACCACACCTGCACCGAGTCCGGGGCTGTGAGTCCACTAAGCGTAACATCTTGAGTGGACACCGACAGCCCCGTGACTGATTGCTTGGCAGTGAATGTATTGTTGGGAGTGATGGCTGGGTTAAGTAGCTGAAAGTAGGTGCCATCGTACATCAGGATGGCAATCATGTCGGCCCGCAGGTCGTCAACCTCAATGGCCTCCGTCCCGTACTTCCGAAGCTGCGCAGTGGGGGCCGTGTCCACCAGCATGTTCACCGTGGTGTTGGTATTGCTGGCAGCAATGTTCACCGCCAGCAGCCGGCCGGTTAGGTTGCTCAGCGAGCTGATAGCATCCCCGGTGGTGATCTGGATGTTGTTGGCGGAACCGCTATCTAGGAAGTAGTACGGCTCGCCTTCGGCACGGACCCAAGCACTGGCTCCCGTGTCCCAAGACTTGATGGAAACCACCTTGTTGTCGGCGTCCACCTCAAACCAAATCTTGTCCTGATCAGCAGGGGCTGGCGTGGTCTCGCTGATGACAATTTGGCCGTAGTCAGAGGGCAGAAGCACCCGAAGGGCTGCGGCAAACCCGTTGAGCGCATCTTGCCATGCCGTCGGACAGAACCCATCTGGAAGGTTCTGAGCTGTAGGGATTACAGTTACGTTAGCCACAGGTTGAACATTCGGTTTGAGCTGGGATTACACAGTTGTTCTGCAAGTCCCCAAACTCGTTTTCGGTCTTTTCATCGGCCAAGATGCGAAACTTTCGCATTTTGGCATGGCCTGTCACCTCTAATTTCACCTGAAACTCGTATCCCTGGTTGGATGGCAACGTGATACCGTCGCAAGCTCCCGATGAATTGATGGGCGGTTCGGGCAGTGCAATCCGGCTTCGGATAGGCGTCTTTCCAAAGAGGGTGGGTAGACATCCCGTGGTCCGGTTCGGTACAGATTTGCACACGTTGAAGCTTTCTGCCCAACGGCTCCAAGGGCTCCAACACTCCCGCTTGTCTGCTTTGTAGTAGGCATCAATGATGACGTTACCATCCAGTTCGTTCAGCCAGAACTCGGCTGTTTTCAGAAGCTTTAGCGTTAACGGCTTTTCAAACTGGAAGCTGCGGGTTTGAAGGGACCAATTGATGTCGGCAGTCCCATCCTTCCACTCATTGCGGCTCAGCTCCCAAATGGAAATGATGTCGTCGTCGTCAAAGCCGATAGCAAAGCACCGTACACCAACATCTGTCTGTACAGTGAGGAGCTGTAGTATCCGCTCCGTGAGTACCCATTTCCCATCCCAAGCAGGGGGAAGCTTGGTAGAAATGCCGCTAACCAGATCAAAGTCTAGGCTCACGCACTTCCGCCAGACGGTGCCCCGGTCTTCCATAACTGGGTCCGCTGTGGTGATAAGGCGGTTGTCGAAGTTGACAGCAGAGGCCCATTGAAGCAGCCCCTTGTCATCGTGGCTCATCGTGGGCTCAACCTCCCGGCTCACCGGAGTATTGGCCCAAGTGTTCCAGTCCCGGCGAGCAAAGTAGAAGGAACGGATGCCGTCGATGCTGCGGAAGAACAGATCCCCGTTCACCTGCACAATGGATTCATGGGACTCGGCTCCATTGCGCAGCAGTGCGAACCTCTGGATGGGCTGCTGTAGATCCCGCCAAGCCGTCCTATCCGTGGGGGCGTCAAACTCAAACACGCCGTTAGCGGTAAAGACCATCAGGGAACCATCGCCGGAAGCGGTGTCCGTCTTGGCCGCAAAGCTCATCCCGGTAATGTCGCCGGCCTGCCAAGGCACGGTAAAGGAACCGCCCTCGTTGATGACTTGATTCTCCGTAAACCGCAGCACATTGGCTGTCCCATAAGTGGGGTCGCCGTAGATGATGTCGCCGCCAACGAACGTCCTGCCAGTCCCAACCCACAGCCGCCCAAGGCCGTAGGCCATCGGACCGCCGGTGGGAACCTCGTCGGCTGTGGCCCGCCTTAGTGAAGCTCCGTCCCAGATCAACGCCCCGCTCCAACCATCCTGAATCACTTGGTAGCGATCAGCTTGCACGAACCAAGCTTTACGCCATGTCGGTGAATTGGTGGAAGTACCGCTAGGGAAAGGGATGGGAGACGCCGTGAGGTTATCCAGCGAGACGGAGTATATCTTCCCGCTGATGGACAGGTTGATGTAGCTTTTACCACTGAAAGAGACATAGCCGCCGGCCCCTTGGAACCGTCCGCTAGTAAAGGCGGATTCCGCATCTCCGCTGTAAGTAAGAGCTAGCTTACTAACCCCGGGACGAGGATGGGGCAGCCCACCACGAAAAGCCACATTCGTGGCGTCGGCGACTATGGTAGGCCCAAGCAACGCAGGGTCCCGGCCGGAATCAACGCCGCCTTCCAGCGACAGGAATCCGTCCTCTACACCCTCGGGGATTGACGTTGCAACAATCATTGATCCTTCTTGATGTTCGCTACCTGCCTAACGGTTTGGTGAAGGCCGACAGCGCCCCAAGCCAGACCAACACCGATAACGGCATTGAGCCCTGTCCAACCTTCAATCCCTGAATACATCACCGACCCTAAAGCAGCCAGAATAAACGGGATGTAATGGTTGGAGATCCACGGGATGGCTTTGATGGCAGCACCCCCGGCATTGAGGATGCCGATGACAAGGGTGGCGGTGGCCAAGTTGAACGGGATGTCATTCATGGTCGTGGCGGTCGGGGTGGCCTTGGGGGCCGGGGTGGTCGGGGAGGACGCGGTTGCCGGTTCATGGCGTGGGGCGGACAAGCTTCAGGATTTGGACAACCGCCTCCAGCTCAGCCACAATGTTGGTAGACGTTGACTCCTGAGCCAGCGCCCCAAGGGAAGCCGACTGGCTCTTGTCGGTTTGGGTAGCTTTGCTGTTGGCAAGCTGTGATTTTGAATCCCAGAAAGTGGACACACTTACCCGGGTTTCAATGGTCCGTTCAGGGCTGATGTCGCGCTGAACAGTGGTGTAGGTAGAGCAGCCCGTGAGGGCGGCGAGGAGTAGGATAGGTAGGTATTTCATTGGAAATCAGTTTGCAACCCGAAGAACACGAAAGCCAACACCACCTGAATCGGCAGCACCACGAGTAACCCGCTTCAATGTTCCAGCAGTAACGTCCCAAAGCAGCAAGTCGGTGTCGTCTGCTGTACCGCTCGCCTTTACAGACACTCCCGTTCGCCGGGTCACAGATCCAGTTGGCGTTGTCAAAAAGTTTAGCTCTGTTCCTTGGGCGCTGACAGATGGAGTTTCAGTAACCTTAGCAACTATTTCAACAACAGTTCCTCCAATGGAATTAGTTGCATAGTAAATGACGCCTTGGTGCGCAAAAATTGTGTCTCCGTTTACAACGGGAGCTTTAGACGAATAAAAAGTGTCCGTTTCTCCGCCGCGAATGTACTGAAGTCCTGGCGAGTCTGTTGCTGTAGCCGAATACATCTCCAAGGCGATGTTTCTAGGCTGACTTCGATACCGTAAGCCGAAAATATCAACCCCTAAAGTGACGTTAGCAGTATCCCGTTCAAAGGTTGGGATTGAGCGCCACGTGCCGTTGCCGGCCAAAACCATGAGCGTGTTCTGTCCAGTGTTTGTGCTCATCACCAACGCAGAGCCCCACGGGTACGTTCCTAGCCCAGCAGGGGTAGTAAACATTTTAGCGTTCAGCGAAGGAATCCAAAGAAATCCGCCTGTGTCGTTTTGAGAAGCAACCGCATAACTGCCAAGCACCGCATCTCCCCTAAGATTTTGCCAAGGACCTTGAATCTTGCCAGTGGTGGAATCACTGGAAATTGTTTCAGTTACGTCCTGATAAATGTTGGGAGCGACAATGTTTGAAACCGCACCACGAAGCTCAATGCCGTAGCGAGCTAAAGAAGACACCCGAGCTTTTCCAAGGAAATTGTGGGCCACTAAATTCTGGGCAGTGTTTCCAGAAAGAAGAACACCTCCGATGTTGGTGGTTGTGGAATTGTTGTAACCCGCTTCTTGAAGACCGTTGCCTGTAATCACGTTGCGGCCAGAGCCAACAATGGCAAGGTTGTACTTGTAAGACTGGTCGGCGCGGTTTCCGGTAATGGTGTTCCCGTCGCCAGCAAAAATCTGAATGTTCGCCACTTCACCAGGCTGAATTGTCCAGCCGGCTGTGCCGGTCGTGGTTACATCCAGATAGCCGCCAAACAACGCCCCAGCAGTGACTGAATTAGACGTGTAGATTGTCGATAGTCGAAACGTGTTTTCGTCTATCTTCAAAGCGAAGTAACACGTGTTTGTTGCTAAAGGAGCGGGCAACGCCCCGGATGCTGGTTCAACAAACAGCGATTGGCCTGTAAAGTATCCATGGTTGGTTGCCGTGAATGCGTCGGTTCCGGTGTCAGCGGTTGGCGAACTAAGACCCGTTGAAAGGTCCGATGAATTGAAGATGTAGTTGTTCGCGATCAGGTTCTTGTTTCCCTGAAGCAATAGTCCTGGGCCATATGCACCGCCAAAGTCCGTATCAAACATCCGTGAATCAGATACACTAAGCAGCCGCATACCTTGCTGCCGGAAGACAAACCCCTCCTTCACAACACCATTGAATTGAAGATCATTTCCGGCCCAAGCATCAATCAAGTAACCGTAAGCGCCCTGTAGCTGAACGTTCTCAACACCAGCGTTGGCGACTTGAAACATGCGTACTGGAGTGCCAAATCGGCTGTAAGCGGTTGAGATGGCCAGATCCTTTACAAAGGATTGAGCCACTAAGTTGCTGGCTTGACCGTAAAACCCAACACCGGACGCCAAAAGCCTTGGTTGATTGGTCATATACTGATCCCAGAAAACCACACCATGGTTGGTTTCAGATGAATCCCAAGACCATAGAACAGAGGGGGCAGACTTCGCGTTGTTTCCGCTCCACCATTCGGCGTATCCGTCACCCCTGACCGTGACTGCTGGACGCATGTACAATGGAGTATCCATGCGATACTTACCGCTTGGAATGTGAACTTCACCAATGTTGTTCACGAAAGCAGCAGCAACCGCATTGTTGATTTGGGCAGAAGAATCAACCGGGTCGGACTGAAGCTGAGAGGAAACGGCCCAAACGTAATCAGTGAGATTCTGGTTGGTTGCCGATTCAGCAGGAGTCAAAACCCTATTCCAGCCACGCAACCAATAGATCGGTTCACGATGTAATTGCCCCGCAGAGGTGAGCCCAACTGACGGAGGGTAGGATGCGCTCAGGGTTACATCTCCCGAGAGTTCACCGGAATTCTGGATGGTGGCCGTAGCGGTTACATCAATTCCATTGACGTACACCAACCACGTCCCGGCGGTTCGCGTGATTGCTAGATTGTTGGACGCCCCAAGCGTAAGCGGCGTTGAAGAGAAGACGATCTTGGCGGCATTGCCAGCTCCAGAGGTTGAAGATGTGCCGTTGGTTCCTCGAAGGAGAATCTCTAAACCTGCCCCAGCGCCGTAGACTTCAATGTTTCGGGCCGTTGAAAATAAATCGGTTAAACGGAAAATGCCGTTGCCATAAAGGTCATAGGCACCCATCGCCTTAAACGAAACGGCCACAGAGAAATCACCAGTTCCAGGTGAAACCACATTGGTTGCATTCTGCCCATAAAAAGGATGGGCAAACCAATAGTAAGGGGTGGCACCGAACCAGCGAACATCTAGCGATCCAGATGTTTGGCGGATGTAGCGGCCAGAAGCAGAGCCGTATGGGTAAGCGAAAATAAACCCGGTGTTGGTCGCCTGCGTGGAAGATCCAGACCAGTAAACAAACCCATCTCCGCCATCGCCCAAGGTTGATCGCGACTTAACGTAGAAAGTTGACGTGGTGGCGTTTGAGGGGTTGGCAGCAACTAAAGCATCAACGTTTTCAAACGACGTAACCCAGGTGGCGGAAGCCCAATTGGTGAGAGTAGAATCCAGTTGGTAAACAGCGCCGCTAGTCAGTACGGCAATCTGCCCAGCGTGCCGCCGAGCCACCGGGTAACGGTTGGTATCCTGTAGTTGGCTCAGTGAAGACAGCCCAGTGAGCAGTCCGCCATAGTTGTAGACAGGTAATGCCGCCCCAAAATTGCTATTGGTGGCAGGCGGGGCTACCGGCCCAGTAACCCGGAAGGTGCCCGGGATTTGGGCGGCGGCGGTGAAGGCGATCAGCAGGGCCAGGATAATCTTCATACGCAGTAAACCTTGTCGTTGACGGTAATCGGGGTAGTCGGCGGCAACGGCGGGGAAAAGATGGGCGGCGGGAAGGGGAACTGCGGCGGCTCAGGGATAGCCGGGGCAGGCACCACGCCGTCTACAGTGATGGTCACCCCCTGATTGTTCGGGAAGTTAGCCGCGCAATCGTCTTCAAGGATGGCCCGAATCTCGTCAGCGCAGGCAAGAAGCTGGTTGCGCAAAATCCCCGTTGCACCCACCACCTGCCCGCCAGACCAAGTGTTGGCAAACTCTACCGTGATGCGATCCTTGCCGGCCCCGTTGGCAAATTGCCACGCGGTTTTGCATTGAGCCCGAATAGCGTTCCAAATCTCAGTGTTGGTCATTTCTGTTTGCCTCCGTCTACAAAGTTGGGTTCGCCGGCATTGTCGCCCGCCAACCCTGTTTTACGTTCTACTGCACTGACCCGCCGTTCAAGCCCATAGATTTTCTCGTCATGGGTGATAACTTTGTTGTGAATGTCGCGTCCGTCCGCTTCCAGACGGTGCAAAATCTCTTGCATTTGGCGTTGGCCGGTGATGACCGTCCCCCAGGTAACGGCCACTGTGACCAGCGAGGATACGGCAAATATCAGCAGGCTGGTATTGATTCGGAAAACGTTTTCTTGGCTCATAGGTCGTGGGTATCTTCTGAATCAGCGCCATTGTTTCAAGGTGGTAAACTACCGGATAAAAGGTAGATGGCTAAGCTTTAATGTGCAATCCCCATACAGCACAGGAATGGTAGACCGCGACTTGGTAATGGTAGCCTTCCATAACTCGCCAAGTGTGGCGTCTTGCTTCACTTCCCATTGCGGCCCCATGCTGCCCACAGCCAGAGCGGCAGCGTACAAAGGTGTTGTGGTGCGGGCGGTTAGGTAATCAATCTGATAGCTGCCATAGGTCAGATCAAGGACGGTAAAAGGAGAGGGAAGGCGAGTTATGGAACTGTCCAGCGATTTAAAGTCTAGGGTGACTGCGTAAGGGGCTCCCGCAATGGCCTTGCTGGCGTCCCGGCCCCAGAAGGTCTGCCCATCGTCCAGCGCAGCGAACCAACCGGCACCGTTGCCTTGCGCTGCCCCCTGACCCGTGTAGGTCTTCGGCTTCCACTCGCCCCTGCGGTAGGCCAGATTCCGCTCAAAGTAGCGCGTGTAGCAATGAATGATCCAGTCCGCCCCTGTCAGCGTTGAGCCGAAGGTGCGGGCATTGAGGCGGGACAAGTTCAGCCAGCCAATGGAGGCGTCTACCGAAGCCACCGACTGCTGGTCAAACTTGCCATCGCCGGGGATGTTGATGCGCTCCCGCTTGGCCGGTCGGGACGAATTGTCGCCCACATCCGTCCATTCTGTAGATTCGGCCACATAGTAAACAGGGGCAGCGTAGGCCCCCGCCGTGTCTGTGTGGCCGTCCGGGTTGGAGTTGATGCCGCTGTAGGGCATGGGCAGATCCCCGATAAACTGGATGTGAGCCCCGGGGTTGGCGCGGCAGTACGGCCAAGTAATGGACTCGGCAATCTCCGTGTGCAGCAGTGGCCGCTTGCTGTCGGCCTTCGGGGCGTAGGCAACAGTGACATCCCACTCCTCAGCCAAAGCGCGGCGGTAGCCATCCAGCACAGTCTCTAGCTGGAGGGGCAGGCTGCGTTCGATGACGAGGAGGAGGGGGTTCATGAGTTGACGTTGGCCGTGAATGCTCCGCCGCCGCCGAGCTGGTTGAAGGAACGCCACAACCGCCCCGGAACGCCGTTTACGGTCAGATTCAGGTAATACCAGCCATTGACGGGGCCGTCGGTGAAGCCTTCGGCGTTAGTGGCCATGGAGATAGGGGAAGTGGTTGAATCATCTTCAAAGCCATCGGTTGCACCGGGATTGCTGAACGTAGCCGGCCACCACCAATAGAAGTAATCAAAAGCCGTAGACGAAGCATCAAACACGTATTGCCGATACGGGTCGGACTCAGAAGCACTTCCCTGAAGTGCCAAAACGCCAACCGCATTGAGAGTAGTTGCCGTGGAGTAGCCCCAGTAGATGGTCGCGGTAGCCACGGAAAGTGTGTAGGTTTCGCTGACCACATTGGAAGGCAGGCTGCCCGACTTCAGGGCAATTGCTTTAACCGTGGTGGTGGCGGTTACGTTGAAGGAGCCTGAGTAAACGGTGGAAGAGGACGTTGGAGTGGACCCATCTGTGGTGTAGTAGATAGTGGCTCCTGAGGTGGACACCGTAATGGTCACTGCCAGCGTCCCTGAAAAGGATTGGCTATCCGGAGAGATAACTGGGTCGGCTACTACAGAGGCAGCCGTACACTCAGACAGCCGGTTGCTGCAAGCTAGGGCGTCTCCGTAGATCCAATTATTGGGGAAGGTGGGGATGGCCATAAATAGAGGGAAGGAGCAGGCATCACCGCCATGCGGAAATCTGAAGGTTGCGGATTGAGATAACACGGTCATTTCCGGTTAGGTTCACGTAAATCAACCTCAAATAAACCACTGTAGGATTGCCCGGGATGGACAGCGTTCCAACCAATTGCACAGGTTCAGCAAAGGTGTTGTCCAAATCAAGCACCCCGGTGGCGGATGTCCATGTGGACAAATCAGTGGACCATTGAAGCTGGAAACCAAACACTGCCCCCGCGTTCTCACCGTTTACCGCCCAACAATAGACAGCAAAATCAGTGGGGTTGAACGCGCAACGGTAAAACGAGTAATCGGTGGGATCAGGGGCCGGCGACCCATTGGAAGCTAGTGTGATGTTGCCAGAAAACCCTACCGAATCATAAAAGCAGAACTCGGCCGTCTTGCCGCCACCTAAAGAAGCAAGGCTAGCGGGAGCCCAAATGGTTCCATTCCAAGCAATTAGATCATTAGCCGTTGCACTCTGCTGCCCTAGGACTGAAGGCAACACAGTGGTGGGTGCCCAAATACTGCCGTTCCAAAGAATCGCTTGGTTGCTAGTGGCCGCTTCCTGACACAGATCAGAAGGGCAGACTTCATCCGTGGGGATAGAAAGCGTCCTGTTGGTGAGGCTAACAACCCTCCCGTCCTGTACTGAGATACAAGGAACATCCAACCCTGTACAGCCAGCCGTGCCGGTTGCCCCTGTGGTGGGTTCACTCGTGTCGCAACCACAGTTGGAGGAAGGGTAGTTCATAAACTAAAAAAGGCGGGGCCAGTTAAACCGACCCCGCCCCCGATTGCAACCTCTGGATTAGGTGCAAGTAGCCAGCGTGTAATTCGCGGCGCAACGCTTGAAGATGACCAGAGCGCCCGCCTTCGGGTTGGACCGAGGACGAGGAGCGTAGATCATTTCAGCGAAGTGACGGCCCTTCTTCATCAGCGGGTCATAGCAGGCGTCGCCAGTAGCATCGGCCACCGCGAACGGACCCGTAACCCACTTCCACTCACCTTGGTAACCATACGGCGACCAATTGAGCGAGCCCACCGCCGAAGCCGGGCGAACGATGTCAGCCTGAAACACTTCCGGCGACATAACAACCGCGCCTTCAAACGGAGCGGACGCAGGAGACAGCCACGCAGGGTTAAGATCCTGAGCAGTGCCCTTAGTGGCGGAAACATTGGTCCAGCGCGGAACCTCAACGTACTTGCTGCCGTCGTGGGTGAAACGAGGCGGCAAAATGTTCACGATGTGGCGGAAGTTCTGGATGATCTTCGTCGCCCCAATCTTCTTCATGAACAGCGAGGGCTCAGCCCAGCGGATGTCCTGTCGGTACTCAGGCACGTTGCGGATCATCTTCTGGCTCATCTCCATGCCGATGTTCAGCGAGAAGGTGGGGCCAACGTCCGTCAACTGCACAAAGCCGTAGGAATCCGGCAGGGTAGCACGGTTCTGGATCAACTGAGCCGCAAGGGTTTCCAGCATTTCCAGCGTCAGCTCCGAAGTGGCCACGGGGGCCGTCAGGTTGGAGCTAGCGTTGCTCGGGGTGCCAAACCCAGAACGAGCCACATAGATGGGCACGCGGCGGGTGTATTGGCGCTCAAGCTGATAGTCCCAGTCCAGCCGAACGAAGTTGGCCAGATTGGAGATGTAGCCCTCAAGGAATTGTTCCGGGGCGTGATCGAAGTACAGATCGTCCTTACAGAGCAGCGGACCCTTCCATCCGCGCTTGACCGGGGTAAAGGTCTGGCTCTCGAACCCAACGTTCACCTGATTGTAGGTGGTATCGCAGGAACCACCGTTGCTGCCGTTGGAGAGGGTGACAGCATCCCAATCCGCCGTAACGGTGGTGGGAGCCGAGTTCAGGACCGTGAAGGTCGTGTGGGTGAGACCGCTATTCGGTTCAAAGACACCACGGTTGATCAGGGTGTCATAAACGGAATCGAACGTGGCGCGTTTGTAAATCTCGTTAGAGAGATACTCAGTCGCCGTGGGCATGATGTCGAAAACATTGGTACAAGCCATAGGGAAACAGGTAAAACCGCACAAGCGAACAGTCCGAGTCACGCAACACGCGTAAACTCCGTTCGCTTACTACTTTACCTCCGGTCACCGAGGCCTTAGACCTTTTGCTGAGTAGCCACGTCAGCCGATTAGGCTGAGAGCTAGATGCAATAGGTTTGCAATTTGTTCAAGCAAAAAGAAAGCCCCCCGGGATTGCCCGAGGGGTGAGGTTCCAACCAACTCTGCCTGAAAGTTACGCCCGCTGAAGTTCAGCAATCGCTTCCCACATGGTCTTAGGCTTGCCGGTGCTAGCCGAATCGCCAGACGACTTGCCGCCTGCCTTGGAAATCTGACCATCCAGCAGCTTGGTCATCCGCTCCAATTCCTGATAGGCCTGCACCAAGAGCGGGGCAGCCACCTTGCCGAACTGGGCATTGAGAGCCGTTTCCGCCAGATACTCAGGGCTGTTGTCCGTCCCAAACAGCACCTTTTCGGCTTCCTTGATATGGGTGGCGGCATCTTCTCCCGTAAACAAAGAATGGTCAGCGAACTTGTTCTTCAACACCGCTTGAAAAACGGCCTTGCCCTGGGCCTCTGCCTGCAACCGAGCCTGTTCCTGGGCAGCCTTCTCCTGTGCCGTAAACTGCTGGATGAAAGCAGCTTCGTTCTTCAGTGCCTCCCCTTTCCGCTCTACGGCCTGGGAAGCATCTTCCACGTACCGGATAAAAGCCGCCTGCTTATGGACGGGTAGGGATTCGGTCAACCGAGTGATGGCAGCATCGCGATCCGGGGAGTCCGGTTGCCTCAACCACTTGTCCACCTCCGCATGTGACTCAGTGGCAATGTGTTTCTTGGCCCGACTCACCGCTTCCTCCAGCGGCTTATCGTAGGTCTCCTTGAACTTGGGATGCAGCTCAACATTCAGCCGGCGAAGGGTTTGGCTCAGCTCTTCATTCTCTTTCTTGGTCTTCTCAAAGGCGTCCGGGTCAAACCGGCTCTTGATGGCCTGTAGCTCAGCTTCTAGGGCCGCAGCCTTGGTAGCCGCCTCGTCCCGGGCAGCTTTGATCTTGGCCCACGAAGACTTGGCTTCTTCACTCTTGGCGTTCTCAGGCGGGGCGTCATCACCAGCCGGGGCCACAGCTTGCGCTTTTTGGATGGCTTCCTTGATGGGGTTGAGGAGCTTGTCCTTTTCCCCGACAATTGGGTTTTTGGTGTAATCCCGCTCCTTATCAAACCGGTCCTCACTAGGCGCGGTAACAGGCGCGGTCGCTTCCTTAGCTGCCTGCGCAACAAAGGCTTCCTTGAACTTGTCCGCCAGCACAGAGGGAGCCTGTAACGCAGCCTCCTTACCTGGGTTGGTTGCGGTAGGGGCCACCATCTCAATCACTTTTTGTTCAGCCATAAATTAGTCTTCGGTAAAAGTAGGTTCAGGATCTACGTCAGCCTTGATGGGCTTCGGAAGGGAATAGATGAGGTTCAGCGCGTACTCGAACCCGTTATAAAAAGCCGCCAGATGGGCAAGCTGAGACTGCGTTGCCCCAAGCGCGACCGGGTCCTTGGACGGACGACCAGCCTCCAACGTGGACAGGATTTGCTTTGTCGCCGGAAGGTTAAGCCACTCCCTTGCCACTTGTCGCAGGTTTTCATGTTCCCGAAATTCAAGAGGGGTTGTTGCCTCGTCCATGTTGAACCGAGGCTGTCGCTTAGGTTTACGACGGAACCAAGAAAAGAAAGTTTCCATTATTCAACACTCCAGATGTCTGTTTGCCGCTTCAAGCCTTTGGGCCACTCCATGTCTTCGTTGTTCGTGAAAGAACGGTCTCGGAACAGCACGTTGTTGGTGGGCTGGATCGTTAGCCGCCCGTTATCCAGCTTCACAAACACAAACTCCTTGGCCTGTTCCGGGGCCGCGCTGTAAGCATCGCCAACCGGGGCCACAGTGAATAGGTAAGTTCCGCTGAATACTTCCTTGTTAGCCATCACGTCGCAATCCAGCCCTTGTAGGTAATTGTATTCAAGTGCCGTAAATTCAGTGCCGTAGCAATCCCATGTCTGGGAATAAAGTTGCGACCAATGCACCGTATACGTTCCGTTGTCTTCAGCCACCAATACACCGCCCGCGTCTCTTTGAAACGCAATCGCATGTGGTGGCAGGTTCCGATAGATGGCACCACTCTCCAGCATGACCGTGCAGCCCCACATCCTGCCCGGGTAGCTGACCAGCCCAAACCACACAGCCGGGATAAAGCCAACTGGCTCAGTGTGCGTGTGAGCACTGTCCACCCAACAGTAGAGATGCCGGGGGAGCTGTCCGGTTAGCGTGTAGGAAGGCATTCCATCAATGGCTCAAGTTCATCCAGCGGTATCTTTATCCAGGCAGAACAATAGTCGTTGACACCCATCGTGACAACACATTTATTGCGTTCCATAAGTGACCCGCACGGAAACACTACCAACGGAAGCCCCTCTGCCCATGGGTCTTCTTTGGACCCTGACAGCAGCGGCTTTTGGGTCATGCGGGTTACCCTGAACGGGGGTTTGGCTTCAAAGGTGTACGCCCCCATATGGTAGCGGCGTTTCTTCTCCGTCCACATGGTTGAGCTGTGGAAGAAACAAAGGTACTCGTCGCCAACCCTAATCGGGGGAGCACCGCCCCGAATATGGCCGAATTCCCAAGAGGGCGACTTGGTTTTGTAAACCTCGGCTACATTGTCCCCATCCCACCGCACAACCTCATGCGGCTCACTCATGTAGATCATGTGCGGGCTGCCGTGGTCGAACCAGATCCAATTCTTTTCGTTGCCGTCGTTGGTGAGGATGGACCCGCCGTTGTTGCCGTAAACAGGGTCCCATCGGGTAGCGGGCTGGAAGTCTTCCGTCAGGATGGCCACCTGCTGATGGGCTCCCGAATACATTTCATTGCGGAAGATTTGGAAAGTGCAGTAGGACAACCAGGGCTGTCCGCCAATCAGCGTAATCCGAGGGTCTTCAAAATGCTGGTCCTTGTAGCTGCGGGTAGACAATTGGATGGGAATGAAATGGGTGGGCTTCATCTCATCATCCAGCTTGAACGCCATCAGCCGGTTCTCGCCCATCTTGGTTAGGTCAAACCCTTCTGCCCTACGGCTGATCAACCACAGCCCATCAGGCCGGCGAAAGATGGACGTGTTGAAGAATCGGACGTTGGGCTGTTGAGCCTTGCCGAAATCAAAGAATTCGGTTTCCCACGGCGTTTGCTTGCGGATGGAAGGAATTATGTCCCTGCCCATGTCACGCCTTTTTGTAAACGCCGTACTTATCAAACGTTTCAATGACGCTAACGCCATAATCCCTCATCACATCCACGGCCTTTGCCTGACCCGCCCAATCTATGTCGTCCATTATGATGATGCAGCCGGGTTTCAGCTTCTTCCACCAGCTATGCACCGTCCGGCAGGCAACCTCCTCGGAGTGGTTGCTGTCAAAGTGAACCATATCAATGGACTCGTCAGCAAAGTAGCGTAGGCAGTCCGTGTCCTTCTTTCGGAAATGTGCGTGGTAATCCAGCACGTCCCACTTCTGTAGGTAATCGTAGTATTCGCTGATCACTTTGTCCCACGGAACGCCCTTCCACCAGTCATTGTTGGCTGGGTCATTGGAGCCCTCAAGACAGGGATCAATCCGCCACGGATCAATACCAAAGACAATGCCGCGACCAAGTTGCTTCAGGGCATAGGCAAACACCAACGTTGACCGTCCTCCAAACGTGCCAATTTCAAGGATGGTTTCAGGCTTGTGCGTAGCGACCAAATTGTAAAGCACCAGCCCCTTCTCAACGGTGCACCATCCCTCCATGTTCCAAGGCAGCAGCTTCTCTAGTTGTTCTTTCATAACGGCTGAAAATCGTTGGGCATAAACATTACGTCAAAGCTGGAATGGTAGGGCCAATGCGGCTCAATCTCTCTCCAAGAATCAAAGCGGGCGCTGCCATCCATCGGAACCACCGTGTAGCCACGGGAGAAAACCAAGTGCATGAACTGCTCAGGTGAGCCGCCCATCTTGTGGATGTAGCAATTCAGCTCGCACATGATAGGGGGCCGCGTGCGCAGAGTTTCCTTGGCTCCCATCAATACTTTGTGCTCAAACCCATCCACATCCAACTTGATAAAACCCACAGTACGGCCAGCCAGATACTCGTCCAGTGTCGTGCAGTGAACATCAAAGGGAGGCTTGCCCACGTAGTCCAGAGCTGTGTCAAAGCCGCAGGTGCCCGCAGTGGCTAGCGTCCAGCATTGCAGCACCGTGACATTCTCCAGAATGGAAGGAGTGTCGGATAGCCCTAGTTGATTGACCACCACCCTAGGCTCGCCGGCAAACCGCCGTTCCAGCTTTTCAAACACATCCGGCACGGGCTCAAAGGCGTGAACCTCTAGGCCGAAGTCTACCATCTGCTGGGTGTATTTGCCCGTGTTGGCCCCGGCATCAATGCCAATCCCTACTGCATCAAACAGCACCCGGTCCAGCATGGCTGTTGATTCCACGTTAAGCTTCATACGGGCAGCTCCATATTCGCTTGGTCAGCAATTCGTGGAAGCAAGGTGTACACCTTCAGCATCGGATAGCTGTTGAAGTAGAGGGACAGATCAATGTTGGCCCAGCTTCGTTCCTGGGTTGGGATCAAAACTTCCAAAGCTTTACCCCTGACAATGTAAGCATGGGTACACAAAGGATACTCCACCTCGTACACGTTGCCGCCTCGGTGCAGTTGCTTGCGGCCTTCTGTGCAGCAGGAACCCAGCATGAGCATATCCCAATCAGGCGGGACGAAAGGCTTGGCTAGTTCCAGCGATTCCTGAAAGTCCTCCTTAAACCTGCAATCGTCTTCGATAACGGTAAACTGGCTGTCAGGACCGTAATGATCGTAGTCGTAGCTGTTCTCAAACACCCGCCAAAGCATGTAGTGGGATAGGTGCAGCCCAACATGTTTCTGCGGCATGATTACCGATTGCCCATTGTGCTCGTAGGGGATGGTCGTAGTCAGCCCCCAAGATTCCGCATGGATGCCACGGAAAGGAACCCAGTCCATGCCGATGGCTTCTAGGTGCTCAGCCAATGCGTCCGTTCGTTCCGGGGTTTGATCCAGAACGATGGCGTGGAGGTTAGGCAGCATCCGGTAGATTCTTTAGAAGCTTGCCCGTGAACCATTCGCGGTCAGGAACTTGAATGATGGGAAATGGTTCTCCTGCTAGGTAACGCCGACGCACTTCTCGCAGCCCTCCTTCGCCGTAGTAGTTGGGGGCGTACTTCCTCCCGTTGTTGAGCATGTCTACCAGCGCATGGCTTTTGTCATCAGGACTGTTGCCAGGGTCCCAGCGAATGAACTTGTTGCCGGGTTGGCCGTGCAGCTCCTCGCTTTCCCAAGTCATCATCCGAGAATCGTACCAAAACGTAAACCCTTGGTTGGCTAGCATGACGCCGGCAGCAGTGTCCTGATAACCCATGCCATCGCAATCCTGATCAAAGCCGTTGATGGTCAGCAAGGCTTCAATCGGGGCCACAAATGAGCAGCCATAGAACCACTGACCAGAGCACACCGTCAGGGTGTTTGGCCCATTATAGTCCATTCGCCTGTCATTGCCACCAGGGCTGTTCTCGTAGTGGGTAACAATTCCGTCCTCCACCTCCAGCTTGAACACCTTCCGATAGGCCCCGCAGGTAATGCCGTTGCGAGTGGTGGCCTCCTTAACGCAATTTAGCCAGCCCGGCTGAAACACACTCAGATCATCCACGAATGCCACCCACTCAGTAGGGCAGGCTGCAATGGCTGTGTTGGAAGCATTGGAGGCCGCAAAGTAATCAGCCTTGGTCAGTCGGTACTTGCCCTGCCACACGTTCGGCATGGGCTCGATGTGCTTCTGTAGCTGGATGCCGTAGTGGTCGGCGAGGGCCTTGACGCGAGCAACGCGGTCAGGATTGCCAGCATGATAATCAATGACATTTACCGGGATGTCTGTGCCGCCTTGTTTGGCCAGCGAGCCGAAGAACCATTCTATCTTGGGCTCAAGACGATTGGTGATGTAGCTGATAGTTACCTGCATCTGCCGTTGAATGTAAACAGGCTATTTCAGCATGTCAACGGCTAGGTGCAACAGGCTTCTGTAGTTCCAATTGGGTTTTGGCGATTATTCCGGCGTTACGCAGTGCCGCCTCACTCGCCTGCATGGCCAGCTCCACATCATTGTTGGCAAGCCTCTGAGCTGCTGTGGCTTGCTCAATGCGCAGCTTTTGGGCAGTGGTCTTGTCCTTAAGGAGCATGTCCTGCTGGGCCTTGACCATCTTGAGGTTGATCTGGTTCTCCGTCTTGGCCCGGTCGTTAGCAATCTTGCTCTGAAGCTTGATGGTGTCCGCATCCGCCTGACTCTGGGCAAGAGCAGCTTCCTGCTGAGCCTGAGCCTGTTGCTGAGCTTGCTGCTCAATGATGGACTGGATTTCCTCAATGGAACGATTCAGCTCATCGAAGATTGCCTTGAATTGCTCGTACTCGCCCTTGCGGCTGACATTGCCTTGTAGGCGCATCAAGTGCTGGGCAGTGTGCTGACGGCCAGCCACCAGCGAGTTGAATACTTCGTTGATGTCGCCGCCCGCTTGCAAGCTCGCCACACCTTGGCTCATCCACTCAAAGTGTTTGGTCAGGTGGATAACGTCGTTTTGCTGCGGCGTAATGTTCACGGCTCCACCATCGTACAATAGGCCGTGCTCAACCTCTGCCTGCCAAGCTTGCTGATCCATAGCCGGGTCGGGGGCGTCCTTTGTCCAGTAGCGGCCCGTCAGCGTAGGCCCAACCTGGGCGCTGATCATGTCCCGAATCAGCCGCTCCTTGCCGTCCTCGGGCAGGGCCGGGAACACCGTGGCGTAAAGCTGATTCAGCACCTGCTCACGCATGAATGGGCTTCCTTGGCCAGCAATGCGGGTAGCCTTGACGACCATCTTGCTCATGGCCGAAGCGGGAACGCCGTCCTCGCGGCATTTCTTCTGGAACTCAATAGCCAGCTTCAGCCACTTGTTCTTGGTGGACTTGGGAAGATCCGGGTTCATGGCCCGACGATACTTCTCCTGATAAAGCTCATCCAATTGCTCGTAGTACCTCGCGAGCTGAGTCTTTCCAAGGGTGGCGGATTGGGCTAACTGGGCCTGTACCTGAAACTTGGTCGGAGGATTGCCAGAAGGCAGCTCCATCCGCTGGCGGTACTGAGAAAGGTTGCTATCTAGCGTCTGGCCAAGCTGTTGGCCCATTGCTATAGCAGGTTCCAATACACCCTGGAGGTTGGCTTGCTGAATCGACAACCCACTTGGCAGCACGGTAAACGCTCCGAACTGAACGTTGGAAAGGGCTGTGCGGTTCTGGTTGTTGCTGGAAAGGAAGACCGTGGAGGAAGCAAACGCAGCGTCCGTAGCCGTGTTCTGTAGCCGCATCCGGGTCGTCAAGAGCGGGAACATTTTGACCCCAAGCCCTTTGATAGACTGGTGCATCCCGTCCCCGCGATCATAGTAGAACGCGCACACCGCCTGCCGCATGTCATCGTAGCGGTTGGGGAACTTGTTCAGGAATTGGTTGGTCGTGCCATCCTGATCCACCCAGCACTCGCTAATCTTGGCAGGAGCCCCATCAACGCTAAACTCCTTGTACAACATCTTGACGACGCGGACCTTGGCGCACTGCGAACCCAGATAGATGTCGTTGTTGCGGAGAGCCTGTTGCCAATGTTCCCAAGCGTTCCACTCGGCTCCCGTCCACGATGACGGCTTAGCCTTCATGATTGACTCCTTAACCGCGCTAACATCCCATCCTTGGGCTCTTGCGGCTTCCTCATCGCTGATGAAGTCCCACAGCTCATCCACGCGGTAGTTCCACTGGAAGATGCACCACTCCCATTCCGTAATGATGGAAGGGGCATCGTCCGAAACATACATGGACCGGTGGGGAACAGCAGACGAACGCCAGTCTAGGGGGCGAAGGAACAGTTGGGGGCCTGTCCCATAGTAAACCATGTCGTGGATGGAAAGCTGAACATTGTAGTCCTGCTTGTCATCCTGACGAAGTAACCAATCAAAGTTCTTGGTTACCTTTTCTGCCCAAATATAAGCATTCGGGTCCTTGTCGTCGCAGTAAGCCGTGGCGTAGGTTTCCGGCTCAGAGTAAACATCGTAAAACGCTGTGACGCTGTTCTCTAGAAAGGAATAACCTTCACCGTTGTTGAAGTTGCTGCGGTACCGCTGCCCGTCCTTGGTCTTGTCCGGCCACGGCGGGTTGCCGTCTACCAATCCCTTGAGAAGCGCGTTTTTGCGGTGCCGCTTTTCGTAGGCAGAGTACGCCCGCGTGAACATGGAGCGGACATTGGTGGCGTCCGAGATACGGGTTGATGGAACCGCTCCGTCAGGGGAAAGGCTCTTGAGGTCAGAATAAAGTCCAGTGCTATACATTGATGGCCTTCCAACGCCCGTCTGGGCAGCTTTGACTTGGCAAGAAAAGTTTCAGTCCACTACAGCCGCATTTGCCGCACGCTCCGTAGCCCAGCATATCCTGGCCACGCCAGTAAGGGCAGGCTAGGCAGATAGCTTTCCGTTCCTCGTACTGCTCATGGCTGACATTTACGAAGCCAGAGGCCACCCAATCCACAGCTGCCCTCGAGAAACTCTTGGCTTTCTCAGCCCAAGTAGGAGGTTCTGTAGAAACGCAGTAGTCCGGCTCTTCCTGACAGATGTACTCGATGATCTTGTCTTCCAGCCCTACGATGTCCGGCAGTCCATTGGCCGTGTTGTATTCACGAACCATCGCAGCGATTCGGCCAATGCCGTAACCGCCCTTGAACAAAACCCCCGTCTGAGGATGGCGATACCGCCAAGTCCCCGGTGGAGTCTGCTTAATATCCCTCGGAACTTTCATCGGAAAGCAAACAGCCGTAATCGTCTAAAACATTGCTACTGTCAGCAGAATCCTCTTCCTTGGCAATCTGTTCTTTCAGGGCAGCGCCAAAGGCTTCAGGGAAGAATTGATGTCGGATGCGAGCTACTTCAAGAAGGATGAATAGGCTATCGCTGGCGTCAGGCGACTCCTTCAGCCGCT
>JACCDR010443397.1_pt1 | contig 53336 bp, 91 predicted proteins | sample 7446431 | NCBI WGS metagenome assembly JACCDR01 (sample SAMN15323443, study PRJNA562643) | freshwater metagenome | isolation source: river surface water | place: USA:Blue River Watershed | collected 2017-08-17 | reverse complement strand
GCAGCCGGCCAGGCCCGGTGGGGGGGTATGCCCCCCTATGTCCGGATTTGCGACCAGGCTCGAACGCGTAACCGTCACGCTACTCATAGTGACATCGCGGCCCGGCGGCCCGCGTGACCGGTCACGCACTGTGAGTGACGGTCACTTTCTGTGGGAGCTCGGCTGACTTAGCGTCACTGCCAACACAGGGTGACTCGCACGCTACAGACAGTCAGCCTAGCGTGACGTATTCAACCCGTTACCATGCGTCACGTCAAGGCGCCGACCCGGCGCGCCGACCCGGGGCGAGCCCGCTTCACTGTGTGTGCGCATGTGAGCACTGTATGTATGTGCCATTGCACACTGGCAGCAATAACTCTCCGCACTGCAATTTATTCGCAGGGTGATATGCCCTGGCCCCTGCCCTGCCCTGCCCTGCCCCCAGGAGGCCCCCCGAAGGGGCGTTATGCCCTTTTTGTATACCCCCCCCTGAAACCTAGTCTAGTTTGGACTGTCCCAGAATGTCCGGACTTGTACCGACACGGGCTCCACATACGACAACCCGAGAAACGGACATCTCGGGCACGGATTTACGCGCGGACGGCCGTTAGGTGCCCTGAGAGGGCCATAGGCGGCCGAAAATCTCGCGGACACCCGATCACATGCGCCAACTCGGGAATCGGGGCCACAGGGCCACAGGACGGCCGGAACGGGTGCCCTAGTCGGCCGTCCTGCCAGTGATCGCGCGCCGACCCCGCGCCGACCCCGCCGCGCGCCGACCCGGCCGACCCCGCGCCGACCCGGCCGACCTGCGCAAACACGGCCCCGCGCCGGTACCTATTACCTACACGCGGGAAGGTCACTCTCCGCACACGTCCGCTCACACCACGCGCAGGAAACCGACATACCGGTCTGTCCACACCAGATTTTCTCCACCCCAGGGTTGAACTGTCCGGCGCCTTGTCCGGATATGCCCCAGTCCTGTTGGCAATTCGAGTCGACGTCGCCTAGCGTCTGTCGTGTTGGTGAACGGCACGGCCCGGAACGGCCCCGCACGCGGGGTACGCCGGAACGGCACCCCGCAATTAATGGGGTCATCTGTGTCGGCTCACACGTTGTTTGAGAACTTCACAGACAGACCCGTTTCGGCCGCATAGGCGGCCGTCTACCTCGCGTCGGCCCCGATCGGGCCGCGCATGCGTCGGTGTCGACTTCCCTTGACGCGTCGGGCATTGCTGCCCTTTTTTCGGTGAGTACCTATCTGTCTGTGGCCATAGTGGACCCTGAGCCTGACAAGACTTGTGGCTAGGCCGTGAACCTGCGATGACCCCGGATTAGCACCCGGGGGCCGGGACTAGGCGGAACCTGCGCAGCAATGCGTTTAAAGGTTTCAGCAGGTATTTGACGATTACCCGGGACGGTACCCGGGAGTGCTAATCGGCCGACGCTGTTATCAGGAAATAAAGCGGTGGGTAAGTCACGCCGGATAACTCAGGAGGATTGGTCTATTGACCGGTCTCGTTTGTTTCAGCAGTACCTAGCAATACCCAGAACGTTCGTAGTGTCTGGTGTTGCGTCCCTACCGCCGGTATCACCGGCACCTAGATGACTGCCGACAGGACGGCCGCACCATAGGTGCGCGTTCCGCTTCCTCTCCTACGTCATCGCCCAAACGTCGGGCCGCAACACCGGGCAGTGCGAACACCAACGCACTACACACCCTGTCTCAATAGGAGAAACAGCTATGTCAATCTCTCTCGCCATGTATGTCCGCAACTTCGTTCGCGGCTACGTGGTGTGCGCCTTATGGTCGTCCACGGATGACGAGTGCGAGCCGCTGGACGGCCTTTACACGGTGTCCGACATCGACAGTGCCGCCATGGCGGACATGGAAGCGGACTGCCGTGCGTTCGTGGAAGACAACTGGACCGATCTCATGGCGTGGGCCGACCGCATGGGCTACGGCGCGGAAACGGCCGGACACGACTTCTGGCTCACCCGGAACGGCCACGGGGCCGGTTTCTGGGATCGGGGCGCCGGTGACATCGGCGACCGTCTTACCGACGCGTCTAAGGCCTACGGGTCCAGTGATCTCTACGTGGGTGACGACGGTTTCGTCCACGCGGCCTGATGCCCCTTAGTGCGGCCGGTAATGCGAACCGGCCGACGCTATGGGTTACCAGCCCTGCCCTGTACCGATCGATAGGAGAAATGATCATGGAACGTCACGCCATTGGAACGCGCGTCACTGTCAACGCCCGTGGTGGATCGCAGTTCGCGGGCCGCACCGGGACCGTTGTGAGCGGAACCCTGTGGTTCAACTCGCCCGGTGACCCGGGTGACCGGACGATTGTGTTCGATGACGAACCGGTGAGCCGGTACGTATTCGAGGGATGGATGTTGGACGCGGTCCCGGACGTCGACCCGGCCGACCCGACCGACCTGGACGCCGGTGACGCTCTTGTGTGCACCACCTGTGTTCTCGCGTCGGCCGGATACGACGAACACGAGATCGGCGAGCCGTTCGAACACGAGCCGTTGGCCCTGTTGGAGGGTTACCGGGTGATCGCCCTGGACGACGAGCCGTCGTTCTCGTGGCGGGCCTGTGAGGGCTGTGAGCAGACGTTGGGCGGCGATCGTTACCGCGTGAACCTGCTGACCCGCTGATCCCGCCACAGTCCCGATAGGAGTCCCGGAAATGACGTCCCGATTCAATCTGCCGATCGCCCTGTTAATCCTCGTGTTGGCCGTGTTGACGTCGACGTACGTCGGTCGGTCGGCCGGTTATGCGGCCGGTGTTGCCGGTGTCGACGCGTCGGCGGACGCGTGTTGGTCGGCCGTCAATGCGGCGATCGCGGCCGGTGCCGTAGACCTCGAAATCAATTGCTGACCCTGCCCCTGCCCTGCCCCTGTATTGATCGATAGGAGAAATCGTCATGGCTCGTGAGTCCAGTGAGAACCTGTTCGGCAATGCCCTGGTCAACTACGTCCCGGCTGCCCCGGAAACCGTCGTACGTCTGCGACAGACGGCCGCGATCATGCGCACGTCGTCGCAGCCCTTAATGGTCGGCATCGGCGAGGCGTTGGACGCGCGTTTGGCGCGGCCCCTGTCGGCCGTGGACGCGGAGATCCTGCGGTCCGGTGTGGCCGTAATGATCGATCTCGTCTAACCCTGCCCTGCCCCTGCCCTTGCCCCTGTATTGATCGATAGGAGAAATGACCATGAAGGTTCTTGTGGACGCGCCGGTGATCGGCCCGATTCGGCGCACGGCCGGTGTCGCCGGGCAGTACCAGTTAACGGCCGACGTGACCTATCCGGGTGAGGACACCCGGACCGTCGGGTTCGTCGGTTCGGCCTATGGCGGCCCGGTCGTGATGGTGTCCGACGGGTTCCAAACGTTCGTGACCGACCCCGATCGGTTCGGCGCGTTCGGACCCGATTGGGTGCGACGGTTCTTCGCCTGAGTCCGCATAGTCGGGGCCACACTGTGGCCCCTGGCTATGGGCATTCAGACGGCCCTAGAGACATCGGCACACACCGGCCGGTGTCCAACCCACCCTGTACCAATTGGAGATCCTGACATGTCCCGTGAGACCCCGCAGTGGCTCAACCAGAACGTTCTTATCGGCTTCACGGAGAAGCGCGGTCACGCCTGGCACTACCGGGCCAGTGACCAGGGCGCGGAGCCGAACCACTACGCCGGGGCTATCCCGGTCGCCGACGTGGTCCGCCGACTGTTCAACTGGTCGGCGATCTCCGTCCCGATCTACATTCAGACGCCGCTCGGCATGATGCCGGTGGAGGGCCGACAGGGCATCGTCCGGGACACCGATTACGCCATGTACGGGATCTTCAAGGAGGGCTACGTCTCGCACCAGTACGAGGAGTCGCTTATCGAGAAGGTCTCGACCATTCTGGGTGACAGCCTGTTCGTCGGGTCGGCCGGACTTCTCAAGAACGGTGCGCAGGCTTGGGTGTCGGTGGAGGTGCCGGACACCATTAGGACGCCGGAAGGCGTGGAGTTCCGGCCGAACCTGTTAGCGGCGACGTCGCACGACGGTTCGCTGGCCACCACGTACAAGCGCGTGGTGACCAACGTGGTGTGCGACAACACGATGGCGGCCGGACTGTCGGAGTCGGGGCAGCAAATCAAAATCAAGCACTCGCGCTACTCCAAGTTGAAGTTGGAGACCGCACGGGACGCGCTGGCAATCGTCCACACCATCGCCGAGGATTTCGAGGCGGAAGTTAAGGCACTGTGCGAGACCACGGTGACCGACAAGGCGTGGTCCACGTTCCTGGACGCGTACGCACCGATGCCCGAGAAGGAGGGGCGCGGCGCCACCCTGGCGACTCAGACGCGCGAGTCGCTGACCGGTCTGTGGAACACCGACAACCGGGTCTCGCCGTGGCGGAACACCGGGTGGGGCGTGGTGCAGGCCGTGAACACGCACGTCCACCACGTCCAGACCGTCCGGGGCGCCTCGCGGCCGGAACGCAACATGGTCCGGGCCGTGACCGGTGGCGTCGACACGATGGACACGGACACCGTGGCCCTGCTGACCAAGGTTCTGTCCGACATCTCCTGAGCCCGCTTTCCCGGTGGCCCGGCCGATTGGTCGGGCCGTTCGGGATGGCCCGTCAGTGGACCTCTCAGACCCCTTTAAACACACCCTGGAATGGAGGGCCGACCATGCCCGAGATCAGAACGACGACCCCGCTGGAAAGAATGGTGCGCGAGGCGTACCAGACGCACGTGATCGTGTGGACGCGGACGTTCAAGAACACGACGGTGTACGACGCGGACAGGCAGCGCGCGTCGGCCGCGTACGAGACCTACACGCGGTGTATCGCGTTCGAGCTGGGTTGGGTCTACCCGTTCCCGGGCGGACCGTCGGGGCCGTCGGACATGCGCGTGTGGCGCCTGGCGCTGGAGTCGGTCCGCAACGTGTTCGACTCGATCGCTGACCAAGACTTCTGGGAGGGCGACGCGGTCGCGGTGATCGTGGCGAACCTGTTGGGCGCGTGCGTGGCCCCGGAATGGCGCGCCAACCAGATGATCGGCCGGGACTGACATGGAGATCCACGCTGGTCTGTCGTTCGAGCTGGACGGCGCCTACGGGAAAGAGCGCCGGTTCATCGAGGTGTGCCGGGACTCCAGCACCGGCCTGTTCTGGTCGTTCCTGATGTCCGACTACGGGCAGGAGGTCTATTCGTCCGAGCAGCCCGACGCGGACCGGATGATCGCCGAGGACATCGAGTCAATGCGCGCGGCCGGGTGGACCCACACGGCCACCGAGCACCCCTGAAAGAGGAGAGGAAACCATCGTGAAGGTTCACGTCATCGGCCCGAACCTGGCCCACCAGAACGAACAGCTCCACGTGCACGCCGAGGGGTGCGCGGACGTCCGGCGATCGCGGGTCTACGCCTCGCCCGAGTTCGACCACGACAAGGCCCACGCGCTGGAGATGCGCGACCAGCGCGCGGTCGTGGAGTACGTCTACGCCGACCAAATCGCCGAGTCCGGCGGGCTGGACTGGCAGGACTACGAGCACGACTTCAAGTGGTTCGCGTGCGTGTCGGCCCTGCCGGTCGAGGTGGACGCGTGAGCGCGCCGGTGATCGACCAGACCCCGGCCACCCTGGGGCGGATAGCCGACGGGGTGGCCGTGGCCCTAGGAGGCACCTGGACGGTGTCGCAGCGGCCGGTGAGCACGTACGACTACGCGGAGATCTCGACCCGGGCCACCGGCCGGGGCACGCTGCGATTGCTCCTGCGGTGGGCCGACCAGCGCGGGGGCAAGCTGACGGTGACCGGGGTCTACCCCGCGCACCACGTCTACGGGTTGAAGTCGCCCCGGATCGGGGTGAGCGCGGCGCGCGGCGCGGACGCGGTCGGCCGCGAGATCATGCGGCGGCTGCTGCCCGAGTACATCGCCGGGGTCGACCGGATCGAGGACGCCAACTACGAGCGGCGCGAGAGGCACCGTGAGCGCCTGGCGAACGCGGGGCTGCTCTCGTCCCCGTTCGGTGACCAGGCGCGCCACAGCGACGACGAGAACAGCGCGTCGACCAGCTTCGTGGTGTACGGCCCCGGTCCGAGCGTCGAGGTCCGGGTGTTCGAGACCACCGGGGACTTGAAGGTGACCGGGGTGCCGATCGAGACGCTTCACCAGGTTCTCAAGCTGCTCGCCGACGCGGGCTGACCGACACATAGAGCCACGCCGGCTGTTACCCACAGCCAACCGACCCGAGGAGACAGAGCAATGCGCAGATACAACGACGACCAGCGCGCGATGTTGCGCCGCATCCTGGCGCTGGTCCGGGAGGCGTTCCCGACCGCGACGTGGGTGGAGCTGGAGACCACCGACCAGAACATGGGTCACTCGTTCTGGCTGACCGACGTGGAGTTCGCCGACGGCACCAACGCCACCGACACCACGGCCGGTGAGCAGCGCCTAGAGGTGCTTCAAGAGGTCTGCTACGACGACCTGTACGACCTGCTGTGGAACGGCGTGGTGGGCGAGGACAAGCACGGCTATGCGTCCGTGCCGGTGCTCTCCGCCGTCCAGTCGACCGACCAGAGCGCTTGACCCGGCGCGCCCACCAAGCGCACCGGCTGACACCCCCTGTACCTGTTCCATCTATAGATCAAGGAAGCCCACCATGCCCCGCATCGAGCTTGTGACCAGCCGTGACCCCGACTCCTCATCCGACTTCCGGATCTTCGTGGACGGGGTCGAGATCGACGGGTACGAGATCTACTCCACCGACCCGGGCGCCGGGTACCTGGCGTCGGACTGGTTCGACTCGTTCAACCACGACTACGAGCAGGCCTCTAGCGAGGCCGTCAAGCAGGCCGTGACCGCGATCTACGTGGACGGCTACAACTCCGAGTACATCGAGAGCAAGCCCGAGGACGACGACCACAGCGGCGAGATCGAGCGGCTGTGCGCGGAAATGCTGCGCAACGTCCCGGACGCGGTCGGGCTGGTGCTGATGCGCGACAAGTCAGAGCCGTGCATGTGGGCGTTCGAGGTCGGCTACCGGTTGATCGACGTGCGCCTGTCCGGCGGCCGGTCCCTCTCCGACGTCGACCCGGACAAGCTGGCCACCTGCTACGACCGGTCGCACTGGAACTCCCCGGCGCTGGAGTCGATCCCGTGGGCCGACGAGGCGATCGGCACGGAGACGTTCGAGGTCGCCGAGGTGGCCATTCCGGCGGAGCTGATCGAGGACGCGGCGGTGGCCCGGTGAAGAAGCACTACCGGCGGCGCACGACGGCCGCGATGGTCGCCTACGGCGAGGCGGCGCGGCAGCCGAACGAGCCGTGGGAAACCAACCTCACCGACCTGTTGGCCGACATGCTCCACCGGTACGCGGCCGACCCGACGGAGATGAGTGAGTACGACGACCCCGACCCGGACCCGGTGAGCTGGCTGGAGAACGTGGTCCGGATCGCGGTCGGTCACTACGAGGCAGAACGAGCGGGGATCATCTGATGACGACGGACGCACTGATCAATACCGTGTACCGGCCCATGTTCGAGCCGGGGTTCAAGTACGGCTGGACGGTGGTCAACCAGGACGGGCCGATCCTGCGCACCGACGGCGCGCCGCACCGGTTCGGCAACGCCCGGTCGGCCCACCTGGTCGCGGAGAGATCCAACGCCGGGGCCACGGACGGACTGAGCGACCTGCTGGCCGGGTTCCGGGCGGCCCACCCGAAGCTCTCCATCTGGGAGCGCTACCCGAATGTCCACGTCGCCGAGGACGACTGGACCAGCTTCTACGCGTGCAACTACTGGCCCGACCAGTTCGCCGAGTACGCCAGGGCGCGCGGCGCGGACGCGGTGACCGTCCACGGGCAGCAGCCCGAGGAAGAGCTGGCCGGGGAGCACCGCTGGACCCGGGTCAGCGGGGTGAACGTGGACTGGACGGCCCGCCAGTTCTGGAACCTGAACATGGGCCTGCCACTCGGCAAGGGCAGGCACTCCACCCGGGAACTGTCCTCGCTGCCCTGCCCGATGGTGTGGTTGGGCGAGGCCTACCCGCTGGTCGAGTACGGCCGGATCACGGTGGACGGCTGACGATGGCCAAGCGCTACCGGTTCAAGGAGTTCGCGCCGAAGCCGGGTGACCCCGGCTCGTCGGTCTTATGGGAGCACTACCACCAGGCCGGGCCGGGTGGCGTGCACATGTCCACCCGGCGCGGCGTGGTCTGGTCAGCGGCCCCGGCGGCGCGTGGTCAGCGCGCCGTCTGGGTGAGCCCGGAGACGCCGTTGCCGACCGACCTGTACCGGCTGATCTACGTCACCCTGCCCCCATCGGGGCGCGGGGTGCCCGAGTCATCGGACAACACACAGAGCGAAGCCGGCAGTTACACCGCGCATGCGGCGGCGGCTGCCCGACGACACCGCGCAGAGCACGCGGCCTGAAAGGATCACCGACCATGAACGAGACGATCGAGTCCCGCACGATCGCGGACCCCCTGGTGCCCGGCCTGTCCTACCGCATCGACGTAGTGCCCGACGACGACGAGAAGCCCTCCGGCTCCGAGGCCTACAACGAACCGACCTGGGTCGAGGCGTGGCGCCGCGACGAGTGGCGGTTCGTCGGTGTCATCGTGACGCCGCTGGTGTTCGACGGGATCTACGAGCTGGAGCCCCTAGACGATTCGCTGTGGGGCATCGGATACGGCGAGTTCCCCGGCGGGGTCGACCCGGTGGACACCGATTACCTGATCGAGCGGTACCCGGTACCGGCCATGATCCGCGACATGCGGGCGAAGCTGGCCAAGCCGATAGCCGAGATCTCCGAGGAGATGGCGGCCGTGGCGGCGCGGCTAGCCGAAACCCTGGCCGACCTGACCGACCACTCCGACCCCGATCACGCGCCCGGCGGGGAGTGCATCGACTGCGCCGACGGGGCGGCCGACTCGTGACCCCGCAGGAGGCGCACGCGGCCCTGGCCCGGCTGGTGTCGGTACCGACCGCGTCCGACGAGATCCGGCGGGCCTGGCGTGCCCTGGACGCCGGTCTGCGCGGCGACGCGGACCTACCCGAGGAGTGGGCGCGGTTGGGCGCTAAGGAGGCCTCTGAGCGGGCGCAGCGGGCCAACCCGACCCGGTGGTCGGACCTGGTGAACAAGGGCTACGCGCCCCCGCCGGACGGACACGACGCCAACGGCCGCGCCTGGTGGCACCCGGCCACGATCGACGCCTTCCGGCGCGGTGACTGGGTGCGACTGCCGGCCTCACCGCCCGTGCGTGCCGAGGGTGCCCCTCCCCCGGTGCGGGGGCCGGGGTCCACGACGGCCGCGTGGGTGGAGTTCGCCCGCGCCAAGGGTGTGAGTGTCGGCCCGCACGACGGGCGCGACGAGATCCACGAGGCGTGCAGAAAGGCCGGTGTCCTGCCGTGAACGATTACCTGTACCCGCGCAAGATCATGCGCAGCGAGGTCGCCATCCTTCACGGGGTGCTCGTGCTCGCCACCTGCGGTTTATGGTCGGTGGTCGCGCTGCCCCATCTGATCTACGGTCTGATCCGGTACGCCGCCGGTGGCGGCCCCCGACAGTCCCCCAACGCCGTCCACCACCGGCGCTACTGACACCCCACACCCCCGACCGACCGGAGAGTCCCCCATGGAATTTAAGCGTTCGTTTCGCCTATCGAGTCCTCGTGTCGAGGACGTGAAACTGAGCCTCGGAGAGCGCGGGGTCGTGTCCGCCAACGCCAAGGCTCTCGTCGGCTGTGACGACTTCGTCCTGGGGTCGTTGCGTGACGGTCTGCGCGACCGGCTACGGCTGCTGGAGACCGTCCGCGAGTTCATCTCCGAGGACACCGCAGACGAGGAAGACGTCATCGCGCTGCGCCACCGCGTTCTGGTGTCGCTGTTCGCCGTGGACGAGGCGATCGCCAACCACCGGGCGCGCGACATCGCCGAACAGCTCGCCGCCCGCGCCGGGGTGACCCCGTGACCGACGGCGCCGTGACCGACGACGAGTACGACGACGTGTTCGTCACCATCTACCGCCTGGACGACCCGGCCGCGTGCGAGTTGGAGGGCGCGCGGTCGGACCTCGTGGTGCCGTGCCCGAACCCGGCGACGTTCGGCGCCTGCTTCATCCAGTACGACACCGTGATGGGTGGGGAGCTGAAGGTCTGCCCCCGCCACATCCCGGCCGCCGTGGACACCCTGAACACCCCTGCCTACCGGAGTGAGTACCTGTGACCCTCGCCTACAACTACCAGGACCAGGCCGTCCCGTTCGAGCTGCGCGACGGCGCGGTGTTCTGGGTCGAGTCGATCGACCCGACGGTGCCGGTGCCGTGCCTGTGGGCCGCCAAGTGCGAGCGCACGGCCGTCACGTCGCTGGCGCACCCGGCCCTCGGGGACGTGCCGGTCTGCGCCGGGTGCGGCGACCTGGCCCGGAGGGCCGGGGCGTGACGCAGCGTGCTGGCCGGCTGCGACTCTCCGCGATTCTCAACGACTGGACCACGCGCAACGTCGACTCGTTCGACGGGGTGGTCAAGGTCCGCGCCGTGACCCCGGAGGGGCAGCACATCGTCCTGACGCTCTCCGACGACCAGGCCCGCATGGTCGGTGAGGACCTGATCCGGATGGCCAACGGCGCGGGGCTGTGCCGGACGCTCAACGGCCGCCACGAGCTGGCGTGCGGCTGCGACGTCGTGGAGTACGACAAGGACGAATACCAACACCGGCCGGACTGCCCGATCCGGCAGACCTTCGAGTAACAGGAGATACACCGTGTTGAAGCCCAATGAGTTGAGAGAAGGCGACGAGCTGCGCACCGAAGCCGGGGCGCTGGCCTACACCGTCGTGCAGAAGCGCCACGTGGACGGCGGGGTGCGGGCGCTGGTGCGCTACCCCGACGCCGGAACCGACTGGCGCGAGTGGCCCGAGGACGTGGCCGACGAACCGAACCCGCTGCTGGTCCGGCCGTGAGCGCCTTCGAGCCGGACGACCCGGATTACTTCTACCCGCACGCCGAGATCCCGACCGACGAGTACCGGGAGATCCACGACGCGCACGGCCGCGCGTGGCGCCTCTCGCGCAGCCGCGCGGCCGACTCCACCAGCTTCCGGCTGTGGGGCTGGTGGCGCGGCGACGTGTGGGTGTTCCGGACCCTGGCTCAGATTGAGTCGACGGCCGGAATGTCGACGGCGAACCACAACCTGGCCCGCTACATCGAGAACCAGGCGTTCCTGGCCGACAGCCGGCGTTAATTAGCGATACGAGTACAAGCCGCGGTGGGTGGTCCGGACAGTCGAGCGATGTCCTCGACCGCCCACCGCGTCACGTAGGAGCGGCCGATCCGCACGCGCCCCAGCGGCCGGACACCGCGCTCCCGAGCGAAGCGCGGCAGGTCTTTGGGATCGAGCTGCAACAGCCACGCCGCCTGCGTGGAGTTCAAGACACGACGCATTGGAGACCCCCGTGAGCATTGAGTACGGAATCTTCGTCAAGACCCGCCGACCGGACTCCGACGATCCGAACAAGGTCTGGTACATGAAAGAGCCGGTGGCGACGTTCACCAGCTTGGTCGACGTCGGGTTCTGGTTCTCCCAGACCGACGAGGAGCGGCGCGGGAACTACGCCGTGCGGCAGCGCGAGATCGGCGCGTGGACGACCACGCCGGGGCAGGACGACGCTCACGCCGAGTCCTCCTGACCGATCCGGCGTAGCCACAGGAAGTAGCGCCGGTCCCACCGGGTTCCGCAGTCGCGGCACGTGACCGAATCGGCCATCACCGGGTCGATCCACAGTTCACGTCCGCACATGCCCCCGGTGGGATCGGTGTAGGGGCACGGCCCGAGATAGACCTTGTGGGCTCCGTAGCCGCAGGCGTGCCAGGCGCGTTGACGAGTGTCGTGGAGGATGTCCACGGCGCCCTTGAGTGCGTCGGCTTCGGCCAGTTCGGCATACCGGGGCAGGAACCCGATCACGAACGCCGCGTCGGCCTGGATCATGGCGCCGGTCAGATGCCGGCCGACCCCGAGGCGCATGGGCGTGAGCCCGCACACGTCCTGGATCGCGAGGCGTGTCGCGGCCAGGACCGTGGCGATAGAGAGCGCTCCGCCGTTGTCGGGGCCGGGCAGCTCCCCGGCCGTGGCCGGTCCGCGCAGGTTCGCCGGGTCGACCCGGAAGGGCAGCGGCGGGGATTTGCTTCCGCCTACCCGTTGTTGTTCCCCGGTGGCGCCGGGAACCATGAGGGTGTCCAGCGTCCGGTAGAACTCGGGCAGGTCGGCGACGTCGGCCGTGGTGCGTGCCCGGCACCGTTCACACCAGCCGGGCAGGTCCACCCCGTCGCGCGAGGCCCATCCGCAGACGGCGCAGTGGCGGGACTTCACGAGAGCACCTGTTGCCCGGGGGTCCAGTCCAGCCATTCCTGTTTGTGGATGTCGCACAGGCACATGGTGCGGAACGCTTCCTGTCCGAAGGTGTCTCCGCCGTAGACGATCTTGCGCCGGTGCCGGGCGCGGGGAATCCATCCTTCGTGCAACGAGCTGCCCCCGGCCTCCATCACTTTTACGTGAAGGTTCAACCAACAGTCCTCGCACTTCGGCAGATTTTTGAGCTTGAGCCTTGACCAGGTGACGCGTCCGGCCCACCAGATACGGTCGTTGCGCCGGTCAACCATCCCGCTCACAGGGCCACCGCCCGATCGCAGTAGGCCTCCAGCAGCGGCAGGGCCAACCGGCCCGAGGTCGTGACGTACCAGTCCAACGGGCTGCCTTTCCCGCGTCGCTTGTGCCACACCACACCGGTCTCCAACCCCGCGTGTTCCACCTGGTCATCGAGGTCACTCACCCACTGGGCCAGCGCCAGGTGATTCCAGTTCTTGATCGACTGGACTATCGGCAGGCCCACCAGGTCCCCCACGTCCTGGTGAGTCCCGGCGCGCGGGCGCATCACCGCCCGGTCACGCCCGCGCCACATCACCTCGACCGCACGCTCGGCGTCGTACCCGAGCCGGTGGTTCTTCCCCATCTCGCGCCCCCGTTGATGGACTAGAACGGCGGCGGCTGCGCCGCCACCGTTTCCGATTGCGGCATTACCTTTAGGTCAGCCGGCCTCACCTTTTCCCCGGCGGGCACGGCTTTCTTTCCTTTGCGCAATTTCTCTTTGACGCGGTCGAGTGGATCTTCCACAGAAACAGCACGGCCGCAGGGATGTTCGAGGCACACGGAATAGAGCCGGGTGCGCTGGCGCCATTGGTCGCGGTACATCAATTCGGTCCGCCCGCTCACTCGAATCAAATCGAATGATCGCCGCCCGCCGATCACCGCCATCAATTCGGTGACCTCATCCACAATCGCGGGATCTATTGCGACGGCCAGCCCCTCCGAGAGGGCGGTCAACGTCCAGCTCCCACAACCGCAGCGAGCCCACCGTACCCCCGTCGAGATCAGATGTTTGTCACCCACGGCCCGCGTGTCGCTCTCGTCCCATGCCACGAGCCACCCCGGCAGCTCGCAGTTCCAGTGTCGTCCACGTGTTCGAATCCTTTCATCGAGCCGGGAACCACAGACCCGGCAGAGGGCAAAAGGTTTCATTATGCAAGTTTCCTCGCGCGGGGGTCCGCTGCTCTGCGATAACCCCCCTCCCTTACGGGAGGGGGGGGTTTCGCATAGCACAGACCAAGGGAACCCGGGACTGCTCTGCTATTCACTGCTCTGCGCCATAGCGCAGACAGAGCGCAGAGCACTCTAGGCATTTTCGGCCTCGGCTCGTTCCACCCGGACGTCCAGGGCACGGCTCAGGAAGTTGCGGTTGAACCGGATGCCGGCCTCCTTCATCTGCCGTTCAGCCTCACGCCAGCGCGCCCCGAGGGGCACGCCGCAGGCGTCGAGCTTGGCCACCAGGTCGGCCAGCTTCGCGTCGTTGCTCTTGGGCTGTCGGCCCGGACGACGCTTCTCACCGTCGCCTTTACCGTCGTCACCCAACATCGCCTCGTACATTTCCTGTTCGGCATCTGTGGCCACGTCGTGGCGCAGTGGATCTTTGCGCCGCATGAATAGGAACTCCTCCGGGGAATCGTCGCCACGCAATTCACCCTTGAGATGAATGAAATCACCGTGCTTGGTCAGCCGGTAATGCCCGTCACCGATAGCGGCTTTGGCACTGGACCCGCGTTGTCCTCTTGTCGGGTCTTTGCCCGCGTGGTCCAGGCGCAGCACACTGATTCCCGCCCGGGTGAGAGGCTGAATCGTGTAGCGGTCCAGCGCGTTGATGGTTTCGGCTTTGTCCTCGTCCCCGCCGATGAATTTCGCGGTGGTGTCGATGACCACCAGCTCCACCCCGGCGCGCATCATCTGCCGGACGAAGAGCATGCCGCCTTCGGCGGTGTCCAGCGGCGGAACCTGCGGGTACCGGTAGTAGTGCAGGTAGGGCAGGAACTCCTCCGGTTTGTAGCCGTAGGCCTTCATGCGCTTGACGATGGACTTCCGCGGATTTTCCCGGTCGACGTAGGCGACGTGCTTGGGTGGTAGTGCGCTTGTGGCGCCGGGCGCGACGGTGCCCGAGCAGAGCGCGGCGACTGCTTCCAGGGCCAGCAGCGATTTTCCCTGCTTGGCCTCGGAGAACAGGGTGATGTGGCTTTCGCGTTCAAGGAACGGCTCCCACACCCAGTCCGGCGGGTCGTCGGCGTGTTCCCACAGCCCCACGAAGTCGAACTCGGGGAACGCCTCGTCCAGCTTGGCGTCGAGTTCGGCGTGGGGGATGACCCTCGGCGGTGCCCACACCCCCGGCTCGGCCTGCGGTGCCGGTTCGGTCGGCACCGGGTCCAGGGCGTAGGCCAGGGCGCTCAGGTTGGGCACCTGGGGCCGTTCGCGGGGCGGGGTGTAGCCGGGCACGTCGCCGATGTCCAGGCCCGACAGGTGCTTGGACCACGACAGGTGCACCAGGTACGGCACCCGTCCGAGCGCCTTGCGGTAGTCGATGAACTCGCACCACTCCGACATGAGGCTCACGGCCTGGCCCTCGGACAGGCCGTGCTCTTTGATGCTCAGGACCAGCCCGTGGAAGATGTCGGAGCGGTCGTCGCCCTCGACCACCCCGGTCCCCAGCCGCACGGCCAATTCCCGGGGCAGGTCGGCCACCTCGACCGGTTCGGCGGTGGCCTCGTGGCGGTCGCGCGGCGCCCGGTCGGGGGTGCCGTCGGTGCGCACCAGCTCCAGCAGCCATTCCGGCGCGGGGCCGGGCGGGGTGCCCTCGTCCACGTCCACCAGGTAGGGGCCTTTGCCCGACACCGACGGGGGCACCACCACCATCCCGTCCTCGCCCCGGATGTCGATGCCCTTGTATCCGGGCATCGGCCGGCTGATGACGTGCACCCCGGCGGGCAGGCTGAACACCAGGTGAAACCCGCCGCCGCCGGTGGTGTGGCTCCGGGTGCCGGGCTGCCAGACCCGCCCGGCCGAGAGCCGTTCGAACGCTTCCCGCCCGCCTTTGTCGGTGTCGACGTCGAGCACCCAGATACCCGACGCGGCGCCGGTCAGCACCCCGATGTTGGCGTCCTCGTCCTCGCTCCAGAACTCCTCCACGTCGGCGCCCGTGGATGCCGCCCGGCTGGTCCACCCGAAACGCATCGGGTGTTTGCCCACCGACTCGCACACCGGCCGCTTCGGCGAGATGCACGTGCACCGGCCGTCGTCGGCGACGCGGTGGACGGGGAGTACCTGCCAGCCGAACCACCGCACGTATCGGTGAGCGGCGTTCTTGCAGTCGCCCATCAGGCCCCCCAACAACTAGGTAATTCCGCTGTTGTTCTTTCTCGCGCCCCGCCGGGAGTCGAACCCGGTCACCGGCCCCTCCGCCCCGCGTTCTCACAAAGGCCAGAGTCGGTGAGCACCGTTCGCCGGGGCAGCTTGCTACGCCGGGCGCTGATCGTTCTCGGAGAAGCGCGCCGGGTCGTCGGCGTCGAGCCGTAGCCGGTCGGCGCACGCCTCGCACAGACGCAGCCACGGCACGTCGGCGACCTTGGCCAGCACCTCGTGCGTGGGCATCCCGTCGACCAGCGACCACGACCGGGCGTTGCCCTTACGGGTGCACTTGCCCTCGTGGACGATGTACGCCGTTCCGGTCGACCGGAACCACCCGGCGCTCACTGCGCGGCGGTGGGGAACGCCGGGATCTGCCCGGACTCCATCATCCGCTGGATTGCCGCCAGGGCCTCGGGCGGATACTGCCCGCCGTTGGCGGCGGCGGGCACGGGGGCGGGGGCAGCCACGGGCGCGGGGGCAGCGGCGGCGGGGATGGGTTGCTGGTAGGCCGGGTTGGGGACCACCTGGCCGGGGAACGCGCCCTGCCCGGCGGGCGGGTTGACGTACTGGGACAGCGGCTGCCCGGCGGGTCCGGACGCGGCCGACGGGGTGGCCGGCTTCTGGGTCTCCTTGCCTTCCAGGGCCGCCTTGTTGGCCGGAACCCAGGTGTTGAAGAAGTACGCCGCGTCGTCGGGTTCGTGGTCGGCGAGGATGAACGGCGCGGTGCGGCCCGGCTTGGCCTCCCCGAGGATCAGCCGCCCCATGATGGCGTTGCGCTGCCCGCGCAGCTTGTTGACCACGCCCACCTTGTCCACGCGTGCGGACCATTTGATCTGCCCGCCCTGCCCGTCGTCGAGGTCCACGTAGTCGACGGTGGCGACCTCCCGGGTCTGGCCCGGGTTCATGTCGTCGGCCTCCTCGTTGATCGAGTGGGTTCCGAGGAACACCAGCCGGTGGCCGATCTTCTCCTTCAACGGGATGTACCCGCCGCCCTTCGGCGGCTGGCTGAGAATGATGTCGGTGTATCCCACGACAGTCCCCCAACTGTTCTATGTGGACAAACAAACTCGGGAACCCTGGCGATTTCTTCGGGCCAGGTCTTTCAGGTGCTACGAACCGGGTCGGGTATCCCCCGCTCCGCGCACCAGTCCATGCCGCACCACTCGCACAGCGGCCACGTCATCCACGTGGCCAGGCGCACGGTGTAGACCACGTCGGTCTCGGAGATCCAGACGCCGCACGCCGGGCAGGAGAAGTCGAAACAGGACCGGTTGACCCGGACCTCGCTCACGAGAACTGCACCCGCACCTCGTGACCGCTCTTCTGCAAATGAACGTGGCGTTCCATCAGGTCGATGTCGGCCATGGCGAACGCCACCTCTTCGGCGTTCACGAGCAGATGCCGGCCTTCGGCGGTGGCCTGCTTCCACATGGCGTAGAGCACGATCTCCGCCGTCTCCATCATCATGTGCGGTACCCCTTCAAGCTGTCGCACACCGTCCGGATCAACGTCCCCAGCTCGATGTCGGTCATCCTGTCCAGCCGGGGACCATCGATCGGCGCCAGCTCCCCGCGCTGAGTGTCGACCAGCTCCCCGCCGTCGTCGTAAAAGAACCGTTCCACGGATATCTGCACCGCCTCTTGCCTCACGGCTTCGCCGCCGCCGTCGGCGCGGGCGTGGCCGGGGCGGGCGGCAGGGCCGGTTGCGGGCTGAGCAACTGGTCGCCGATCAGCACGTCGCCGAAGAACACCGCGTCCACCTGTTCGGTGCGCAGGTGAAGGATCTGCGGAACCTTCGCGCCCTTGAACATGAAGTTGAACCCGGGCGGGTTGAGCGGGTTGGGTCCGACCGACGCGGAGTCCGCGTCGAACTTGATCAGCGTGCCGTTGCGCAGCACGATCGTGGCCAGGGTCATGCCATCACCGCCGCATCAATTACCTGTACGGCCAATAGCCGGCACTGGTCACTGACGTAGGCCACGTCCCGGTACACCGGGTTGGGCCAGCCGGGACTGCACTCCTCGGCTTGCCGGTCGGCGATGAACGGGACCACGTCGTCGGAGTGGGCGCAGTCGAATCCCAGCCACCACACGTCATCGGGTCGGCCCGGCTCGGGCACATGGCAGATGCCGTGCCCCTCGGGCGCGTTCTCGTTGCACGACCCGGCGAACGTCAGCCCCCCGTGGACGTCCACGTCCACGTCGTTGTAGTCCAGCCCGTGCCACGGGTGGCCCGGCGGCACTCCCACGTACCCGCACAGCGCCCCCATCGGGTTGCGCACGATCAGGCAGTCCAGATCGGTGCCGGGGTCGACCCATTGGATCTTGTCCGGCTCGTCGTCCCACGGCCCCGGCGGCAACTCCCGCCGGTCGGAATGTGTCCAGCTCTTCACGCCAACCCCCCCGGGTACGGCTCGTGTGGTTCCTCGTGGCCGTTGCCTTCCAGCGCCGCCGCCGCGAGGTTGTGGATCTCTTCGGTGCTCTGCTCTTCGGTGGCCACCAGCGCCAGCACGGCGTGCGTCAGCGCCGCCCACAGTCCCAGCGGGTTGCCGGACTCGACCATCAGCAGCCGTTCGGCTTCCTCGTAGTGCTCGTGACCGTTCATGCGATCGGTAGTCCTTGTGCGGCGGCCAGGTCATCGGTGAGCGGTTCGAGCACGTACCAGGACAACGGCCCGTAGGAGTCGGCCACGACCCGGGAGCACCAGGTGCCCTCGCCGTCGACTTCCAGCATGTTGGGGTGGCCTTCGTTGCAGCGGGTCTCCCCGTCCCACACCCAGATCTGCCACATGGCGCTGTCGGTGCAGACCCGCATCTTCTCCGCCGAGTCGTACGGCTGGATCTGCGGAATGCTCGGGCCGGTCACGGCGTCTCCCCCTCGCCCCGGTGCGGCCCCTTGCAGCGCCAGCCGCAATTGGGGCAGTGGTACAGGTGCGCGCCGGTGGGCTCGTACTCGGCGAGGTGCCCGTCACGCCGGGCGTGGCCGATCCACCGCCCGGCGGTGGCCCGCGAGACCCCGTAGCGCTTGGCCAGTTGCGCGGTGGGCCGCCGCGTGGTCTCGGCCAGCTCCCGGTACTCGGCGGCTAGGACCGCCAGGTCAGGCTTCGGTGTGCTCACGCCGCCACCCCCGGGCATGCCAGCTCCGGATGGTCGGCCGCCACCGTGGGCGAGAACCACGGGCACCACGAGCACGGGCCGTCGGTCATGGGCAGCACGGCGAACACCTCGGGCGTCAGCGCGGGCGCGGCCTCTTTGAGCGTGTACCAGCGCTGGAAGGCTTCCTCGACCACGTCCAGGCTGAACGGTTCGGTCCACACCACCAGGTCACGCAGGAACCCCGACCGGGGCCACCCGGCGATCGCCACGTCCGAGACGTCGATGCCCAGCCGGTAGGCACCGAAGCCGTACATGTGGACCTGTACCCGGTACTGCGGTTTGGGTCCGTGGTTGGACAACGACTTGAGCGCGTCCTTGCCCAGCACCTTGTGGTCGATGATCACCGCACCGTCGGTAACGCCGGCTGTCACGTTGCGCATCAGGTCGTACCGGCCGTACAGCTCCGGGCCGATCTCCACCGACGACTTGCACAACGTCCACCGGGGGTCGTTCTCGAACGCCTGGGTGAGTACGTGTTCGTGGCACGAGGTGCCCACGATCGCGGGCCACGGATCGCCCGGCTGCCCCAGCTCGGGGGCTCCGGTGGCCCGGTAGGCGAGGTAGCGCAGGCACGGGTGCCCGACGTCGGAGGCGCCCACGGAGCGCTGCTTGGAGCGGGGCCGGTCGGCTTCCCACGCCTTGACCGCGTCGCGCATCTCGTACTTGATCCGGTCGGCCAGCGTGCCCGGCTGAGAGAGCACTATGGAATCCGCGGTCGTCACTTCCCGTCCTCCAGCAGCTTGCGCAGGCCCCGCTCTACGTTGCGTTCGGTGAACACCTTCATCCCGGCGTTGGCCGCGTTGACCAGCGTGTGGGCGTGCCCGGCCATCTCGGCGCGAGCGATGCGCAGATCGCCGATGTGCTGGCCCTCGTCGTTGACGCAGCGCAGGTAGATGTCTTTGCCCTCGAAGAAGAACACCGGGTCCAGCAATTCGCGCTCGCTCATACCGACACCCCCGCGATGCGGCAGAGCTTGGCGTCCTTGATCTCGATGTAGTCACCCGGCGGGCGCTCCGGTACCCCGATGCCGGCCAGGTGCCCGGCCGAGGCCATCCCGTACGGGTCGCGGCAGATGGAGACGTTCTCCACCTCGTACCAGACCTCTGTACCGTCCTCGAAGGACATCACCACGTGCATCAGTGCCCCGTCCCGTCGAGCGCGACCTGTGCGCGCGGCCGGAAGGTGGTGCCGTTGTCCTCGTTGCGGAACGCGTGGGTGTGCACCGCCGCCATGTCGGCCCACTCGGGCCAGACGGTCAGCGACGAATACTTGCCCCGCCACTTGGTGACGGTCTGCCCGTCGGCGAAGCAGACGACATCGGCGACCACCGCCCCGTCGCGGACCATTTCCCACAGCCGGATGCTCTGGTCCATCACCGCTTCTCCACCGTCACGTCAGGGGCCTTGTAGCCGGGCAGGTAGCCCAGGTGCCCGATCTCGCGCACGGCCGTCTCGATCGCCACCGCGTAGTCGGCGTAGGTGTCGTGGGGCCGGACAGGGATGGTGACACTGACGTCGCGCATGCGGGTCTGGTCGGGGTCGCCGCCCACGAACTCACCCCGGATGTAGATCGACGGTTCGGTGGCGACGTCGGCCAGGTCGTCCCCGGCCACCGTGTCCGCCAGTGACGAGAAGTCGTGTCCATTGAGTTCATTCATCGTCGTGTTCCTCCACGAGCACGAACCGCCGGTACGGAGAGGCCTTGAGGTAGGCCGTGTACAGGTGCGGCTCGTGGTCCTTGAGCGCCTTCTGGTCGAGGGCGTGACGGATGTGCTGGGTCCAATAGACGGCCGGGCGCCCGTGGACGGTGCCGATCTCGTAGTCGCCCAGCTCGTCCTGGATCGCCGCCTTGATCGCGTCGGCCTGGACGGTGAGTTCCTTGATCCGGGCGGTGATCTGACGCAACCGTTCGATGTGGTCGGACATCGAGTCCACCGCCACCGGGACACGGTCGGCTTCCCCACCGATCAGCATCCCGGTGGCAGCGGTCTCTGCCCCTGGCAGGCTCACAGCACTGCCAGGAGTTCGCGGTCGGTCGAGGCGTCGCTCACCGGGCGCATAGCCGGCAGTCGGACGGTGAGCGGCGCCGGGGCCGCCGGTTCGAACTCGTCCTCCACGGCGCGCTCGATCGCCCAGCGCGGCACCGACCGGAACGTCTCGATGGCCTCGTCGGCGTCGCGGCAGCGGTTGTCGTTCCACGAGGCGATCGCCGAGTCGTAGTGGCTCAGCGGCACCGTGGTGACGAACGGGTCGAGGACCAGTCGCCGCGCCGGGTGGGGCAGGTAGACGATGTACTCCCGGTCGAAGGCCAGGTGCAGCAGCAGCGCCCGCTTGGTCGCCTGCACGGTCCGGCGCGTGACGTCCGGGAGTCCGTCGAGCATGAACGACGGGTAGTCGGTGGCCTGGCCGGTGAGGGTCTTGTTGATCGCCCCGGCCGCGCACATCTTCCCGGCCTGCGAGAGGTACGCGCACTTGTACCAGCCCACCTCGGCCAGCAGCTCGCCCGCCCCCACGAGCGCCGCGCCCACCAGGCGCCCGGGTGTGACAGTGCTCAGTTCTGACATGTGTTCCTCCGGTTGGTGGTGTGTTGAAAAAGGACGAATGAGTCTGCGAAATCCCTAGAAAATCCGCCGCCGGGATCTCACACTCGGAATTGGAAACGCCGCTTCACGGGTCGGACCCGCCGCTCGGAACCGGTGGGCCGTGGGGGTTGTTTCCGCTGGTGACGCCATGGCCCCGGCGCACCTCACCCGCCCCGTCCTTTGGCCTAACCCCCCCGGGCCGAGGGACGGGGCGCTCTTATGTGGAGACCAGCCCGGCGGCGATCAGCCTCTCCACGGAGGAGAGGGTGACGCGCTGGATCTGGTGGCTCAGCTCCACCCGGTCGAGACGACCGGAGTCGGCCCAGTTGCGCACCGTGCGGGGATGCACGCGGAGCTGGTCGGCAGCCTCGGCGTAGGTCAGCAGGTCGGTCCGTTCCGCCGGTGGCGGGTCGGAACCCCTACTCGATTTCGACACGGAAAACCCCCCCGAGTTACAGGTGTCGACGGACCGTGACGGCCGGCGTCACCCCTGGTCAGGGTCGTTGTCGCCGGACCGACGGACCGAACCTAGACAGACCGAAGGTTTCGGGTCAATAGGTCCGTTTCGGGGTTAAACGGAACCAGACGGAAACAGCCGGGTACCAACCGGTAACAACAAGCCCCGTTCACAGGCCCTCTGACCAGGAGAAACAAGTCGTAAGGGCCGTCAAGAACCCGACTCGGGAGATAAATTTTCTGGGCGTGTCTGCCCGTATTTGGGTGGCATGTCGGGTTTACGTTGTCGGCATGGCTTCAACGACGACGCAGCCCCGGGTCAACGTCCGGGTTGCCATCCCCGACATCCGCCCCTACAGACCCGACTTCCGCACCGTCGGGACCGAAGTGCAGCGCTCCACCCTCACCGGCGGCTGGGAAACCGTCGCGCTGGCCGAGACGCCCGAGTGGGCGGCGAGCATCCGCGCCGCGCTGGCCTGGCTGGAGCACAACCCCGCGCTCTCGGAGGCGGTGTGAACGGCGTGCACGACCCCTGGTACCAGCGCCCGGAACCGCCGCCGAAGATCACCCCGTGGCAGTACTCGATCTACATCCGGATCGGGCTGCTCGTCTGGACCGCGCTCATGGTCGGGTGCATCGTCTGGGCGCTGGTCGATGACAGCGGGAACTGGACGACGTACCTGTGGGCGGTCGGCGGCGTCGCCGCGCTGCTGTTCCTGTGGGACTACGTCTGCCGCCGCCGCGTCATCCGGCCGTGAACCGGCGCCGCCTGAACCAGATGCGATTCTGCACCTGCCGCCACGGCCAGTCCGCGCACCGCAACGGGGCCGGGCCGTGCTTCGGCGAACGCATGGTCGCCGGGGTGTGGACCTCGTGCGAATGCATGGCGTTCATGCCCGAACCTGAACCCGAGTCACCCGAGCCGTAGAAACACCCCGGGGCCACGGCCCCGGATCTGGCCCCCGCCGCCGGTGGGGCGCGTGGTAGCCGAGTCGCTCACGACCCCGGTATCGGCCCTGCCTTCAACAGCAGGCCTCCGTTAGGGAAGTGATGTTGATGTCCCAATGCAACACCCCATGAAGTAGTAACCAGCACAAGGCCGGGGTGGCAGCGACAAGGCAGATGCGCACGGGAGTTCGATTCTCCCCGGGGGCACCGAAATACGAGGGGGGCGCATGGAAGGCAGCGAGCACTACGTCGGAATGGTGTGCGCATTCGGCGGCTTCGGCGCGCTGATCGGGTTCGTGGTGTCCGCCCTGGTCATGCTTCTCATGGAGAACGACCGGCGAAATTAAGGGGCGGCGGGGCCATTTATTGGAGGCACCACCCTCCGGCCCCGCCGCCTTAACACACCCTGTACGACCAACCGGAGATAAGGACGGGCGTACGCCGGCCATCCTAGCTGACCACTTCGCTCACTCCGCTCAGAGTGCCCACGTCGCTCACGGTGCTCACTCGTCGTCGTCGTGGCTGTGCGTGACCTTGCCCTCGGACTGGTGCCCGCAGGACTCGCACTCCGCCCACGGCCACCACACCGCGCTGATCTTCAACTGGCTTCCGCTCAACCCGTCCACGCCGACGGCCTTCAACCGCCAGAAGATCTGCATCGGCTTCTCGCTGCCGCAGTATCGGCACGCCCCCATGTACACCCAGCGCGGCTTGGGTCCGGGCGCCCCGTCGTCCGCCGGGGTCACCAGCGGCACCGCGTCCTCGTGCGGGTCCTCGGGCACCTCGTCCGGGTCGGCCGGGACGTCCCCGTCGTAGCGGTCGGCCAGGGCCTTGAGCACCTTCTCCGACGCGTCGATCAACGCGTCCAGATCCGCCCGGTCGTCGCTCACTCCCACACCCCCGGGTGCCGGTCCCGGTAGTCGGCGTAGTGCGTCCGGACGTGGTTGAGCCGGTCGTTGCCCACCGCCGCTATCCGGTCGGCCGGGGACGCGGCCCGCGACACCCAGCCGTACACCGTGAGGGTCAAGATGTAGCAGTCCCCGCAGTCGAAGCACAGAACGTCGGCTTCCTCACCCACGACGAAGCTCTGGCCCCCGGCAATCTGCGCCATGTGAACCGGCCGGGCGTCGCACGTCGGGCAGTTCACGTTGTACATCGGCGGGCTAATCACGCTCGATCTCCGTCACCGCTCCGCAGCCCTCGCACCGCACGCGCAGCGCCTTGTCCTCGCGCGGCATGACCCGGAAATCCGCGGTCGTGTTCTCGCAGTACACACACTCCCCCTGGAACGTGGCAGGCAGCTCCGCTGCCTGCTCTTCCGCGCCCCACCCGTCGGTGCAATCGCACCCGTTCTCAGCCACGTGCGAGCCTCTGCAACATGCCGGCCACCCGTGAGGCCCCGTCTACCCGTGCTCGGGCCTTGAGCGCCATCTCAGCCCAGTCAGATCCCGCGTCGTGGCTCTTCTTCGGCCGCGCCGCTTCGGCCTCGACCTTCTTCGCTTCCTCGTCCAGCTCCTTCACCAGGCCCGCCACCATCGGCAGCACCAGGTGCGCGGCCCGCTGGTGCGGTGTGAGTTGTCTTGGTCCGGTCATCGTCGCCCCCCGCGACTCGTGCCGACCCCCGGTCAGAGGTTGGCTTCCTCCCACGACTGCATGTACAGGTCCACCGCCCGGGGCAGGCACCAGTCACACACCAGCTCCCCCTCGTCCGGCGAGTGCGCCTCCTGCGGACGCTCGGGCTTCTCGATCGGCCCGGCGATCCACCAGTACTCCGTGACGTCGCTGGCGACCCGGTGACTCATCAACTCGTCGTCGCCGAACATGCGCCAGAACCACTCGCACTCGTGCGGGTCGCTTCCGCGCGCCCGCCACAACCGCACGGCCTTGCTGGTGCGGCACTGCGCCGGTAGCTCCCTCACAGCACGTCCACCTGGTTCTCCTCCACGCCCAGGCTGGTCCCGTGGACCGGGCAGTCGGTCCGCTGCCACCAGCTATCAGGCGGAGACGGCGCCGTCAGACCGCCGTTGTTCTCCGCCACCGGGCAGATACAGCCCTCGGCTCTCGCCTCGTCGCTGCCCGGGTTCGGGAGCTTGCTCACTCCGGGTACCACCTGTTCTTCTCGTCGGGGTTCTCGGGCTCGTTGTGGTCGAACATCATCTGCACCATCGCCCGGTCCGTGCGGGCCTCGCGGTACGTGTGCCGCCAGGCGGCCAGGATCGACAGCAGCACCGCCACGGCCCCCGCGATCGTGGCGCCGGCCGCCGCGTTGACCCACATCGGCGCGTCCAGGGTGAACACCCCGACCGCGCAGATCAGCGCCGGGGCCGAGAGCCACACGTACATCCGCTTCTGTGACTCGTAGGCGTTGCGCCACGCGTCGGCCGACATCCGCAGCACCTCGGCTTGCAGTTGCAGCCGGGTCGCGTCGGGGAAACGGTCGGGATCACCGGTCATCGAAGCGCCATCCGATCAACTCGTGGAACTGGCGGCAGTGCACGCAGTAGCGCTTGGCGATGTCCTCGCTGTCGGTGCTGCGCTGACCGCAGCCGGGACACCAGATCGCCGTGCGCTCCCGGGCCTGCTGGCCGGACTTCGGTTCCCGGTACTCGCCCGTGTGCACGGCCTTGATCCACGGGCCGGGCGGGTCGACCTTGCCCGGGTCGTCCTTGCAGAACGCCCACGCCCACACCAGCCCGGCCACGAACGGGTAGCCGAACTCCTTCGGGTAGCACCAGGCGTAGCCGATCGGGCCGAAGTCGCCCGGCCCGTACTGGTCGGTGCAGTCGGTAATCACCACTCGCAGATTCGTCAGCATGTTGTGGATCTCGATGCACAGGTGCCCGACCTGGCGTACCCGGCAGCCACGTACCCGTTCGTCCTGGCCGAACAGCCACGTCACCAACTCGCGGTCGTAGCGGCCCGGCTGACAAATCAAATCTCCCACGTTGTTCTCTCTCGCCACGTCACTGTGTGGCGCCCGGCGTGGGTCAGCCACCCGGCCACCATCCGGCACCACGCCTTGTGCCCTATCTCCGCGTCCTCACGGGTCCAGTACCGGCCGCCGATATCGCTCCACCCGATCGAGTTCAAAGGCCGGGGCAGCAGATCCACGTCACCGCTGACCAACGACTCGTACGGCGGCGAGCTATAGGTGTCGGCCCACGGAAGCAGCACCGTCGACACGAGCACCGACCGGCGCTGTTTCCACACCAATACCGTCCGGCCCACGATCCGCGACGGGTCGGCCGTCTGCCTGCCCTGTTCCAACACCACGTCGAATCCGGGGAACAGCCCTTCGTCACTCAACGTCTTTTCCATTGCCCATTCGCTGTTCAGTGATGAGGTCGACCGCCGCCTGCCCCTTGTCCACGATGAATGCCAGGTGTTCCCGACAGGTCGGGAACAACCAGTTGCCGTACACCGGGTCGTCCCACACCGCCGCGACCACGTACACGGGGTAGTAGCCGCAGGCGTACGCCGGTCGCGCCGACTGATTGGTGAAGCAGCACCGAATCCAGTCCGGCGCCTTGTCCAGCGACAGGACACCGACGCCGCTGGTCATTTCCAGCCGGTCATAGTGGTCACCCACCAACCGCGTCTGCGTACCCACCCACGTATCCAGATCAATGCCATCGGTGGCGTACAACCGTTGCACCGGCAGATACGACTGGTCGCGGTCCTCGCTCATTCCTCTCCCGCTCGCTTCCTGGTGTAGGCGTCCACGCCGGCCTCGACCCCGCGCCGTACGGCCTCACGTAATTCGTGGGCCTGGAGAGCCAGGATGCTGTGCCGCGCCATCACCTTGTCGATCGCGTCGGTAACGGCGGTGAGCACCGCGTCCTCGACGTCGGCCACGACCTTCTGTTCCTCATACGTGAGTGGACTACTGGTGCTCTCGGGGGTGTTGGTCATTCACCGTTCCTTACGGCCCTGGGGTGTGTCCTCGGTGTGTCGCGCGGGTGGATCTTAGCGAGGACAGAGACCGCAAGTGCATGAACGCGCTGGCAGTCACGCGGGAAAGGGCAGGTAAACAGCAACGGCGTACGCCGGTAGCTATGGATCTTCTACTGACGTACGCCGAAGCAGCCAAACAACTACGGATCAAGCCGGACACCTTGCAGAGATGGGTGGCTGAACGGAAGGTGCCTCACATCCGCATGGGCCGTCTCGTCCGCTTCACGCCGCAGCATCTCGCGGAGATAGTTCAAGAACGGGAGCAACGACCGATTGTTCGGCGTCCGCGAACAAGGCGCCAATGACACCCACGGTCTGGTCGTACTTCGCACGGACCCTGTGGGCGTACACCTCGGCGGTGATCGTCGGCGACGCGTGACCCAGCAACTCGGAAACAGTCTTCAAATCGAACCGCTTCAGCATCCACGAGGCAAAGGAATGGCGAAGGTCGTGCGGGGTCGGGCGTCCAGCGCGAGGCTCGAACCCCGCCGCCACCGCACGGTCGATCATGGGCTTCCACTGAGTCTTGATGAACCAGCAGTGCGTCCACGAATGCTGGGGCCGGTACCGCGAAGGCCACACGTAGTTCGTGGGTCGTGTCTGCTTCACCCATTCGCGCAGGGCCATGGCCAGCGCCGGTTCGATATTCGCCGTCCTCGACTTGCCGCTCTTCGGAAGGCCGTAACCGCCGTTCGGCCGGCGAGCCCAGTCAATCAGAATGTACGGCTGCTCTTCGTCCAGGTAGAGCTGTTCTGCGCGGAGTCCCAGCATCTCGCCCACGCGCATGCCCGTGTGGATCATGACGTCCATCATCAGTCGGACCATGTCGTTCGGGGCGTGTTCGCGGATCAGCAGATATTCGGCAGGGGTGAGGTAACGGTGCTTGCGCTTGCGTTCGACGCCTTTGCCGTACTTGTAGCGGGGAGCCGGGTCGCGGTCAATTACCTTGTGGTCCCGGGCGAACTTCACGACGGCTCGCACCAATCGAATGGTGTTCCGAACGGTGAGTGGTGCGTACTTCTTTGCCAGCCGATCCTTGAGCTTGTTCATCTCGGCGGCCGTGAGCTTGTCGCAGTCGTGGCCGAAGATCGACGCGCACCGGTTGATCGTCCAGCCATACTCACGAATCGACTGCGCCTTCGTCTGCGTCCCCTCCTGCTCATTCAGCCACGCCTCGGCGGACGTCTTGAACGTCTTGTCGATAGTGCCGTCGGCACTGCCGTCCTCTCGTTTCCACGGCGCCACCGCGAGCCTTGGGTCGGTAGCCATCCGGACGTTGCCGCCCTCGCGGACGACCCAGAAACGGAAGCTCTTGCACTCCTCCAGATCCTCAAAGGACGGCCCGGTCTCCCGCCCACCCTCGGGGTGGGTCCACCGGTACCTCCACGCCTCACCGTGACGAGAAATCCCCTTCGGGATAGTTGTCGTGTTGCTCATAGTGCGCCCCGGTTCCTTGGTCCAAAACGTGGTCCAGGCTATTCGGACAATCCGACATCACCGCAGGTCAGGCTATACGCATTCCGGGCCGTTTAACAATCGAGGACAAGGTTAAGCGGGCGGTTTGCCCAGGCTCGTGCGTTAAAGTCGTTTTCGGCTCTGTCCGGTTCTATGCCGGTATCGCCTGATGCTCTCCGCTGGGGCCGGATGCCCTTGGTCCAAAACTGGTCCAAGCACTGTCCAAAATGTAAACCGGGGCGAACCGGGAGGCGGCGGACATAAAAAACCCCCGCCACTCCCCCGGCCCTTACGGAGTGGCGGGGGCTGTACCCCGCGACGGTTGGCGACAACCGCCGGCTCAGCTTAGGTGCTCGTCCCGGTACTCGCGATCCCGTCGGCGCTCGCCCAGCTCCCACAGCCCGAAGACCACAACGGACACTGCCAGGAACCACAGTCCGCCGGGCCAGAAGTCACCGCCGGGAATCCAGGTGAACAGCAGCCACAGAAAGAAACAGACCAGCCAGGTCCGCGCGTAATGGCGGTACCTGGCTGGCCTGTCACGGGGATTCACCGGGGACGATGTCCGCTCGCCAAATGATCAGCGCGAACGCCGATGTGTTCCCGTGGCTCGGTGCGTCGCATGACCGCCATGGAGAACTCCTGGGGGTAGCGTTGCGCGACTTCCCAGGCGGCCTCGATCAGCGCCGACTGGTGCGGCCGGAACTCGCGGCCGTCTTTCCTGTGGCAGCGCTTGCCGGTGATGAACATTCGCTCCGCCATCGCCGCGACCTTGTCCCGGAAGCCCTTGTGGATGCGGATCATGAGGGTGTCGTCTTGCGCGTCTTTGGTGTCGACGGTCATCGGGTGCGCTCCTTGCTGGGTGGTTCAGACCTGCAAGGTACCTGGTCAGGAGGCGTTACTGAACTGCGTGCCCTCGGCCTTCGCCTTGGCCGCTGCCCGGCTGGCTATCTCGCGCTCGTACTTCTCAGCGGCTTGGACGGCTTCCTTCTTAGTGACGAACACCGGGAAGTTGTCGTTGGAGAGCTTGCCTTTGGGCATCTGGATTTTGCTGATGTTGGCGCTGCGCCCGGCGAGGAAGAACGTCCACGCCCGGATGAGTAGGGCAAGCTGCTCGTCACCGGAGAGGATCAGGGCGCGCTGGTCACCGAATCGCCCACCGCTGGAGTTCTGGGCCATCTTGTGACGGAAGAATCGTTCCCGGACAACAGCGATGGGCGACCCGCCGGGTAGCTCGTCGGGGCTGAGCCAGAACGACTGCCACTGGTAGGCCAGGTCACTGTCGATGCGGTTGGCGTTGAGCCAGAAAAAGCCGTACGGCGCGGCGGTGATCAGCGGGGGCCGCGTGCTCTTACTCGCGTCCAGGCCGATCTTCGCCGCGCCGTAGATATCGGGCTGCCGGTCGAGGATCGCCGAGATATCGGAGTGGGTGGCCTGCCCCACGGACTTCATCGAACCCGACGATCGCCGGCCGGATTCCCAGTGCAGTTGGCGGCGGGCGATAGCGCCGAGCGTGAGCAGTTCGGCCTGGGTGAGTCCTTCCCCTCGCCCGCTGATTCTCAGGCTGTCGGCGACGGTGCGCGCGGCGCCGGTGTCCTTGACCGCCATTACGGCCGGGTCGACTCCCCACACGACCCAGAACTTGATGGTCTTGCCGGACTCCACGATGCCGCGCAGCCGATTTTGCCCGTCGATCAGGAAGCCGTTCCAGTCGATCAGGACGGAGTCTTCGGTGTCTTCTCGCCAATTGCCCTGGCGCATGTCCTGGGCGTACTGCTCCACCCGGGCGTCACGGTGGTGGCGTTGGTCGGGGTGCACCTGATCCAGGAAGCCTTTGGCCAGGGTCGGCGGGACAGGTATGAACTCTCGCCGGTAGGGGATGCGGTCGGTTTCTTTCGCGTCCTTGGTGGTGACGTCGGCTTCGGCTGTAGCGGTCTTCGCCATGGGTAAAGACACCTCCGGGTGTCGTCGGATAGGTCGCGGGAGACGTAATGGGGTGGCAACGGAGAGCAACAGTGTGGAACACCGGCTAGCTGTTCGTCAGCCCTTACCGGTGAAATCGCAGGTGGATCGGGGTGGGGCGGACATGAGTCACGCCTTGTTGCGAGCGCCCGGTCTGGGGTGCGCCCCGCTGTGGCGGCGGGAATGCCGGCCAGGGGGCGCGGGCTCCATTCCCAGCCGGTCACGGATCAACTCGATATCGAGCAGCCGTTCGGCGTCGGCGAACAGTTTGGGCGCGAACATCAGCAGCGCGCCGATGCAGATCCACCGGCCCACGCTGAACCACAGGCATCCCATCGTCATCAGCAGGAACGCCGTTATCAGCACGTCGGTCAGGAAACGCTTGTGATAGATGCTTGCGCGTTCGTTGAAGCGCTGGCGCATCGACGCCGACCAGGCGCGCATCAGTTGGCCCGGCTCGGGTGCATGGGGTGCGCCGGGTCCATCATCAGCGCCGCGAGGTTGCCGGTGAGAATCAGGTCTTTCAGTTGCCGGAACACGTTGTCGCCGAAGGTCTGTCGGCAGGCCTCGGGCGGCGCCAAGCAGGCGTTGAGCAGTGTGCTCAGCGCGCCGTGGTTGTTAGTGAAGTCGGGGTGTTCGGCCGCCTTCTGCTGGGCGTCGTCACCGGCCGGAATGAACCCGTGGGTCACCTCGGGCTTGGCCGCGCCCATGAAACGGCGCGTGTAGAAGTTGCCTAGGCGGTCGGTGAGATACAGCGTGGTGCTGTCCCGGTTTTCCACGCGATGGTGTTCTTCGGTCAGTAGCCCGAGCGCGGTCAGGGTGTAGCCCTCGTTAACGGGGGTCAGCGATTCGTCACCGTCACCGCGCAGCTTGCCGATCACGTCGGCGATCGACCAGATCACGTCGTCGGGCGGAACCGTCTGCCACAGGAACGTGGGCATGGCGACAAATTCCGGCGTCATCATCACGTGCGGCTTGGTCGGGGTTTTCCACTTGAGCCACAGGCCCAGCAAAATCCGGGACTGGTCGTCTTGGATGATGGGGCGCCAGTCATCGCGGGCCTCGACGTCGAAGCGTTCCATCACCTCATACATGCACTCGTGCCATTCCTGCGGGGTCTCTGCTTGCACGGGGTTGCCTCCGGTACAGGGTGGGTTGGTAGCTGCGGACCGTACCCGATTTCACCGTATAGGCCCGGTGCCATGCGATCCGTCCGGCGTGTCGGCTCCGCCCGTTTCAGGCGTTCGCGTCGGTAGCCTCGTCTTGTGGACACCGCCATTGAGTTCGTCCGGACCCTGCGCACCGCTCACGTCGGCCTGGTGACCGCGCTGGAGTCGGTGATCGAGGTGGAAGCCGACCTCGCCACGATGGCCAGCCAGCCGCACCTGACTACCGACTGCCACGCCGGCGAGCACGCGTTGTGCTTCGGCACCTGCTCGTGCCACCTGTGCCAAGACCCGTGCGAGTGCACCTGCCATCTGATCGTGGCCGGGCTGCGGACCGCGCTCGGGGCCTGACTGCGGACACAGCAAAACCGCCCCACCCCCGGGGTGTGGAACCCGAGGATGGGGCGGTTCTGGTTGCAGTCGTCGGCGCGAGCGCTTAGACCGTGCGGCGATAGTAGCTACCGCTGATTGATGGGCAGGTCAGGACGCGCCGTGTGCGGCGCCTGCCGTCCGGCGCCGAAGGTGGCACCGGCCGCGATCAGGACACTGAGCAGAACGGGCACCCAATCGGGCCAGCCCTCGACCAGTTGATCGTTCTCGACCACCGACAGGATCGTGGTGATCAGAGCGACGATCCCGGCCGCGCCCACGGTGGCGGCTGTCACTTTCTTCTCCGTGGGCGCGTCCTGGTAGCGCGGGTCGTTCTCGACGTTGGTCATGACGGTGACTCCTCTGGTGTCGGCCGGACCCCGGTCTCCACCGGGTCCGGGCCGTCGGCTCCCATCGGGAATGACGGGATGACCGGGCTGGGCGAAGGGCTGGGCGAGGCGGACACGGCCTTGAGCACGAATGCGAGGGTGTCTTCGTTGACCGGCCCGGCGTCGACCCTCGCGCCGTCGTCGAAGGTCAGCACCAACCGGCCCTCGGCCACGTTGACCGCCACGATCAGCGCCCCCTCGGAGGGCTGGAACGCCTGCGGTATGCCTTGCTCGTCGGTGCGGAGCGGGTCGGTCGGACCGCGCCGCGACGGGGTCACTGGGGTGCCCTCTAGCGACGCTGTGGGGGCGGGGAGTGCCGCGTCGCCGGACACCCCGTCGGGCGGGGCGCCGACCTCGCGGGTGGCGCAGGGCTGGCCGACGTTGTTGAGCTGGCGGCAGAGCTTGTGGGCCGCTGCCGCGTTCTGCTTGGCCTCGTTCTGCTTGACCGCGTAGGAGTAGATGACCCACACGGTGAACACCACCGCGAGCACCGCTAGCCCGAACAACAGCCCGTACTGGCGTATGCGCCGGGTGGGGGGCTCGGGTGGCAGCGGGGGCATCTCCACGTGTGGGTCGGGCGGGTACTGGTTCACATCTCCACGTCCTCACCCTTGGCGATGCGGTAACGCAACGTCATGTGCTCTAGGCGGATCTTCAGGCCCTCGGCGTCCAGCTCTGCCTCCCGGCGACGCTGGTGTTCGGCGATCAACGCCGTCTCCGCATCGGCGTTACGGCGCCGAAGATCAGCGACTTCCTTTTCCGCCGACATCTCGATTTCCAGCACCCGGCCGCGTTCGTCTTTGAGCCGGGCGTCGAAATCTTCCTGGGCGACCTTGAGCGCTTCCCGGTATTCCTTCCGGTCCTCGCGCGAGGTCTTCATGAAATAGAGCAGCAGCGCTCCGACGGAACCGGCCAGCCCGCCGCCAGGTGCGAGCTGCGCCAGTTCCTCCCACACCATTAGGTCTTAGGCGCGAGCTTCGCGACCGCAGCCGTAAGCGCGTCGAGCTTGGTGTTCAGGGCCGCGAGCTTGTCTTCCAGGTTGGTGTTCGACCGGCCCCGGATGACCCCGTCCACACCGTCGAGCTGCTTGTTCAGCCGCGTCACGCGGGCCACCAGCTCGTCCCACTCCTGATCGGTCACAGCCATGAGTGCGTCCCCTCCACTGGCCGGCGCCTTGGCCGGGGCCTTGGTCGCGGCGATGATCTGTTGTTCCTGCTTGACCGGCCCGAGGGCGTTGCGCAGCTCCACGAGGAAGGCGTCCCACGGGAAGTGGTCCCCGGGGTCGGTGTGCGAGCCCTGGAAGGCGTTGGTCAGGTCGCGGTGGCAGGTCAGCCCGGAGTTACGGGCCTGCAAGTCGCGGGCTGAGAGCAACGCCGGGTTGGTCTTGAACCCGCACGCCAACGTGACCTCGGCGCAGAGCTTCGCCGCGCGGCGCAGCATCAGCTTGTGCGAGAGCCATTCGTTGCGTGACCAGTTGGCCCGCCCGACGATCTCCACCCCGACACCGCGCAGGTTGGCCGGGTTGCGGGCCTGGTAGGCGGTGTCGTTCATGTCTACGAACTGGTAGGTCTGCGTGTCGCTGACGGCGAAGTGCACCGACACCTGCACCGGGTTGTTGCGCCAGTAGTTGCCGAGGTTGGCCGGGTAGTTGTCCTGGTAGTTGGTGTCCGTGCAGTGGATGACGAACCAGACCGGCTTGTAGCCCTGCCGCCCCTTGCTGAAGTTCTTCGGGTGCGGGGCGACGAACGGATACTGACTCAGCCGCCCGTTCATGCCGGGACCAAGTCGTCGTCGTCCGGGTCGTAACCGGGGTCTGGCTCGTCGCTGTCGATCCCCAGGTCGCGGCGGTAGCGATGGGGCAGCTCGTCGGGCTTGGTGATGCGGCTGTCGCGCTCGATGGGCTTGTCCGGCGTGCGGACCTCGCCGCGCAGCACCGGGGACTCCGGTACCCAGTCCTCGTCGTAGTCGTCGCCGTGCTCGTTGGTCGGCATCAGACCATCCGCCGCACGGAGAAGCGCGGGAACACCGAATCCATCAGCAGCGGCGCGCCCGAGGACTGGCGCACCACCAGCTCGATCCAGTCCCCGGCGTTGACCTTCACCTCACACGACACGCAGCCGTACCAGCCGATGCCCGCGCCGGGGTTGTCGCCGGTGCTGATCGCCGGATAGGACGGGTTGCCGTTGACGCGGAACGCGACGCCGCGCGAGCCGGTGGCGTTGGACTTGAAACCTGCGAACCCGTCGAAGTGATACAGGCCGCTCTGGATACAGGTGATGCGGTTGGGCGACTTCGCCGTCCAGCCCGGCGCGGTGGTCGGCAGGTTGTACTGGGGCGTGTCCCACACCACCGGCGTCCACACCGCGTTGGCGATGTTCTGCGGGTCGCTGACCGCGCGGGTCAGCGCGGTGTACTGCATCTGGCTGCTGGAAGAGCCGGTGAGCACCGTGAGCTGATCGTCCAGGCCCATGACGGTCTCCTCGATGACCGTCGCGAGGCGCTGCATGTCGCCGGGCACGTCCGGCGGATCGGTGTACTCCGGTGTCTCCCACGCGTACTTCGTCGTTACCGGCATTAGCTGCCGCTCCCCCCGGTTGGGCCGACCAGCCGACCCAGGACGATCACGCTGGATGTCTGGATCAGCAGCAAAACCACGTCCCCCTCGGTCGGCGTGTAACTAGCGATGTAGGAGACGGGTACGTCGGTGTCGCGCCACCGCACGGTGATGGTCGGGTCGGACATGTAGCCGGGCACGACGGTGCGGACCACACCGGACTCCACCCAGCACTGCGGGCGGGCGCCGGGCGAGGCGGCCCCGGTCAGTTCCCCGACCAGCCGGGCCAATCCGCGGTTACTCGCTGTGGCCATTTAGGTGACCTCCAGGCCCTCGGGCACCGACGCGGCACTTGTGGACGAGGAGTTCTCATCAGAGACCGTCGACAAGGTCCGCAGGGTGATCGTCTGCCTGCCCTCGGCCGTGAGCGGCACGTCGAAGCTGTCGACCACGTAGGCGTGGGTGGTGCCGTCGTAGGTGGTGACGCTGATCGAGTCGCCGGCTTCCAAGCAGGGGTTGACGATCGCGTCCACGGACATGTCGATGTAGCGCCCGCGTGTGCGGCTGAGCACGGCCTTCCCGGCGCAGCGCGCGGACACCGCCCCGGTCAGGGTGTTGGAGGTCAGGAAGTAGGGCACGCGCCCGAACGGCGACTTGACGTTGGTCGGTGAGTTCGGGTCGAGGTCTTCCACGATCTGGGGCTGGAACGGCGGGGTCCCGTCGGTCTTGCCGGACACCACGACGACCACGTTGTAGACCCGCGTGCGGTCGCGGGTGGCGTTGGCCGAGAGCAGCACGCCGTTCTTCCCGGCGTTGACCCTCCACTTGGCCCAGCCCAGCACCGGCACGTCGCGGATGACCAGCTCCCCCTGGGGGCCGAAGAACGCCTCGACCCCGGCGGCGGTGGCCAGGTCGCTGATCGCGGCGTCGCGGTCGCGGTCCCACACCTGCAACGTGGTCGGGATGGCGTGGTTGGGGTTGACCGTCGTGACCCCGCTCGTGTCGACCTGGCAGGCCACCGCTTCTTGCACCAGCGCGGCGATGGATTGCACGGCGGTCAGTTCCGGCCGGGAGATGCGCGGCAGTTCGAACCTGGCCCGCTGCACCGACGAGTATCGGTCGGGCGCCGAAGAGATCGTGATCTCCCCGGTGCGCTTGATCTGCGCCGCTTGCTGCTCCAGTGAGAACACCCCGAGGGGCACCCACTCCAGTCCCTTGTCGGGGTACTCGATGCCGCGATAGGCGCGCAGCTCCGCGCCGACCGGCTCCAGCAGCTCCCACAACGACGGGTCGGAGACCGTCAATTCCAGCTTGCGGTGAACCCCGGTGCCCGAGGACACCGACACGTTGCCCTCGGAGAACGGGATGTCGTACTTGAGCAGCCGGTTACCGGAGTACAGGTCCACGCGGGTCGCGACCTTGTGCGACTGGCGCAGCGCCTCGAAGAACCGCTCAGAGGCCGGGAACACTACTTGTACTCCCACACCTGGATGAAGCGCGGATTTTCCCCGTCGGTCTGGTCGTAGAACAGGTCGTCGTTCTGCGATTCCAGCCGTAGCGCGATCGTGTACGTCCCGGTGCTCTCCACGGTCACGTTCACCGGGAAGCCCTCGGGGTAGGCCAGCAGATCGATCGCGCCCATGCCGCCGCCGGACTGGACCAGTTGCGCGTCGTTGGTGTTCGGGGTGTCCCCGATCGGCACGCTCGTGTTCGGAGTGGCGTTTCCGGAGTAGAGCATCATGTACGCCTGGACCGGATACATGTTGGCGCGGATGTACTGGAACGTCTCGATGCGGTATTCGTGCCCGGCTTCCAGCGTCAGCGACGCGTAGATCGTGATGACCTTCGCGCCGGTGGTCACCGTGGTCACGGTGTCCTTGCGCTCGAAGATGTTGATCTGGTTGCCCGAGGTGCTGTTGAAGTCGGTGGCGGTGCTGACCGACGTGACGGAGCCGGTGAAGTTGTAGGAGATGACGGCCGGGCCGTTCACCGCGCCGGTGAACATGAAATAGCCCTGCGCGTTGTCCGCGTCGTTGGCCGCGTCGGTGTCTTTGCGGATCAGGTCGCCGGGGCCACAGACCTTCGTGGACCCGTACCCGACCACCGATCCGCTGCTGACGGTGGCGTTGGTGCCGGGCGTGACGCGGTACTCGAAGCGGAACGTCCCGGCGGTGTCGGCGCGGTAATAGCCGGCCGATCCGACGATCTTGTATTTGGCCCCGGCGGTCATGGTGAACGACGGCGACGCGACCGCCATGAACGGCAACGGCGTGTTGGTGTAGGTGCCGCTGACGTTGTTCATGTTGATGACGTTCCAACCGCCGGGCGTGGTCGTCGTGGTCGACGTCCCGTACTGGCCCTGGTTGTTGGACTCGGGGTAGTAGAAGATCGACTTCCACTCCAGCGATTGCGTCGGGTCCGGCGGCAACGCGCTGACGTTGCACGTCCTCATCGCCGCGTAGTTGACGTACGTGGAGTCGAAGTCGACGTAACAGACCCGGGGCGGTTCCTGGATCGCGCGGTAGGTACAGCCCACGTCGACCTTGCCGCCGACCGGGTTGGACACGAACTCCACCGGCAGGTGAAACACCCGGCCGGTGAACGGCGCCCAGTCGGTGTAGAGGCGTTCCTCGGACACGTCGCCGACGGCGATGTACTGGTGGGTGAAGCCCCACCCGGACTGGGCCGGGACACTCAGCAGCAGAATCGCGTTATCGCTGAGCAGCGTCAGCAGCCGGTCCCGTTCGGCCAGCGTCCACGTGCGAATGTCCAGTGTCGTGGTGGCGTTCTTGCGCTTGGTGTCCGACAGCACGATCGGTTCGCGCCGGTCCATCACTGTCTGCACTGTGCGGGTCTGCGAGTAGCTGGGGGCCTCGATCAGCGCCAGGTCCACCGGCATCGAGCGACGCGGAATCGCCGGGTGCCGAAGCCACACCGCGTAGCCCTCGACCGTGCCGGCTACCTGGTCGGCCACCAGGTTCACCGGGGTCAGGATCACCGGCTGGGAGACGGCGGTGACCTTGTCGCCTTCCTCCAACTGGTAAACCACCGGCACCCCGAACGGGCACTCGTAGTCGGCCGCGACCCCGTTGGTGGTGGCCTGGTCGACCAGCCCCCGCACGAACCGCGCCCGGTCGTCGTCGCGGCGGGAGATGGTGAACGTCGGCGTGGTGCCGTCGGGGTTGGGTGTCTGGTTCAGCGTCACCGCCAGGTCCACGCGCGGCGGCACCGCCGTGGGGTTCACCACCGCCGAGATGCTGGCCATCAGATCGTCCCGTAGATGTTCGCGTCGGCCAGGACACCGAACTGGCGGTCCACCTGCGCCTGGATCAGACCCGGAACCACGCCGTCATTGACCCGGATACCGACTTCCACGCCGCCCCTCATTTCCGTCCGGCGGTCGGCCATGAGCGTCTGCCATTGGGTGTCGGTCAGAACCGGCTCGGGCTTTCCGGTGTTGTTCTGGACCACGGACAAGCCCTTGGGCAGGTAACCGCCCCGGTCGTAGAAATTGCGCTGGAGCTTGAACCGGTTGGCCGCGTCCGGCGTGCCGTAGCGCTGCTTGATGTAGTTGAGTCCCCAGTTGATTTGGGTGAACGCGTTCGACGCCCAGTCGCGCCCGGAAGTCGCCATCTTCGCGGCCGGAAGCGACTGCGGAATGCCGTAGGCGCCCGAGGACGGGTTCTTGGCATCCCAGCGCCAACCCGACTCGCCCTGCCACAACTGGTTGAGCGCCGGGTACTGCGCCTCCGACCAGCCGAATTTCTTGAGCTGGCTCTTCGCGTAGGCCTGCGCCGTTCCCCGGCTGGCGTGCCGACCGGCGGAATGGTCCTTGGTGTTCTCGCCGCCGGTGATGAAATCAAAGACACCCTTGACCGCGCCCACCACGTCAGGCAGCAGGTTCTTCAATTTGTCCTGCGCCCACTTCAGGGCCTTGTCCTTCATCGTGGTCCCGGTCGCCAGCAGCGACTTGACCAGGTCGGAGTCACCGGCCTTACCCAACAGCCCCTTGACCTTGGCGATACCGCCGGACAGGCCGTTGACGATCTTGTCCTTCAAATCGCCGAATACCGACAACCAGCTATCGCCGTCGCCCACACCGGTGGCCGGGCTGTTGGTCACCGCATAGCCGGCAGCTTTCGCTGCCGCCAATCCGGCCTCGTTCATGGCCACGTGGACGTGGTCGTAGTGCCCGGCGATATCAGAACGGTAGTAGTTGGCGCCGACCGGCTTGCCCCCGGCGACGTAGAACCCGCCGCCCCCGGAGTGAATGAGCTGCATCAGGTAACCGGCGCGCTGGAACAGCCACTTGGCCAGGCGCACCATGTTGTCGGTGCTGGACGCGGTGTCCGCCGCGTAGCCCTTGCCGTGGTTACCCGGGTCGCCGGGACGCAGACCGGAAGTCTTGCGGAACGGGACACCGGAGTTGCGCTCGAACGACACGATCTGGTTCGACAGGTCGACTACGCCGCCTCGGGCGTAGAAGCTGATGTCCTGCCCGCGCAGGGCACGCGCGTTCCAATCGAGGATCTGCTGTGGTCCGAGCTGTCGGACGGCCTGGGGAACGAGAACGCCCTCACCGGGCGAGAGCATGGCCGGGACGATGTCGTTTCCGGGGTCGTAGCCGGGCAGGACACCACCGGTGGCGAAGCTCCCGCCGACAGCCTTGTGCGCGTATTTCTTGATCGACTCGTCCGGGATCTTGACGTCTTTCCAACCGCTGTCGAGCTTCCCGAATACCGTGTTGATGCCCTTGAGAATGCCTTCGTTCAGCACGTAGTGAACGACGATGTAGATCGGATCGGCGATCAGCGCCGTCACGTTGTCCCAGACCTTGCCCAGCGTTTCGACGGCCTTCTTGAACATGTTCGTCAAGTCGTCGCCGAAATGCTTCATGAACAGGTCAATCAGCGGGCCGATCGTATGGTCGTACACAAACTTCAGCGCGAACGCGAGGCCCTTAAAGAGCAGCTTCAGCGTCTCGACGGTGATACGGAACATCGCCAAAAAGACGCCGAGCACCGTGGTGATGATCGCGAAGGTCGGCTTGAAGGCCTTTTCGTAAATCCAGAGCACGACCGGAAGCAGCACGTTGACGATGATCGCCCACAGCGCCATGAAAATCGGCTTGAGCACGCCGTTCCACACGGTCTGCACAATTTCCCAAACCGCGGTCCACACGTCCACAAAGGCCTGACGCAATTGCGCCGTGGCCTCCCAGAATCGCATGAACCCGGACTTCACCGCCTCGAACACGGCGAGCACGATGCTACGGAAGGTCTCGCTCTCGTTCCACGCCTTCACCAAAATCGCGATAAAGGCGACGCAGGCGGCGATGATCAGCGGAATAGCGAGAACGGCGACGCCACCGACCGCGAACAGGGCGCCGGCCAGGGCGAGAATGCCGCCGACAATAGCCAGCAGCACATCCGGCGGCAAAGACGCGAAGAAATCAGCGAAGACCCCGACCAGCTTGAGCATCGGCTCGCCGAGAGGCGCGATCGCGATCAGGAATTTGATCAGGACGAGGACCAGGTCGGCCAGCAGCTTCCCGAAGATCGGCGCGTTATCGATGATGTACTGGATGAACTGATCGAAGCCTTCGCTCTGAGTGAAGGTCGTCAGCATCTCGGCGCCCTTTTGCGCCAGCTCCGCGAACGCGTTGAGCAGCACCTCGCTGGAAGGTCCGAAAGCGACAATCAGTTGAGTGAAGATCGCCACCAGCCCGAGGAACAAATCCCCGACGGCAGACAGGATCGGCTCAGCGTTCTTGGACAGGTAGTCAAGGAACGACTTGAACGCCGGGGTGTTGGCGAACTCGCCCAGCTTGACGAAGAAATCACCGATGGCCTGGCCGAACTTCTGAAGGATCGTCTCCACGACCGGCTGAAGCGGCGCCAGCGAATCGATGAACGTCTTCAGCCCAGCAAAGATCGGCTGCTGGAGAATGGCTTTCGCCTTCTCGTAGGCCGGGATCAGAGTCCCGTACAGGAACTCAACCATCTGCTTCTCGGACTCGGTCAGACCCTCGGCCCAGTCCTTGCCCTTGGGCGTGCCCTGGCCCCCAGCCGGCACTGCCTCCTGCGCCTGCGCGACAGTCAATCCCCGCTGCGACTGGGTCAGCGATTGCTGCGCGGCCCGCACCTGTTCAATGGCGTCAAGCTGCGCCTGCGCGGCACGTTCGGCGGAATCCACGACGGCCTGCTGGGCGTCAGCCACACTCAGCGTGGACTGGCGCAATTGTTCCTGCGCGTTGATGACGAGGTCAGTTCCCTCGACACCGGTCCGGTCGGCTTTCGCTTTGTCCTCGGCCAGCTCCTTGTTCTTCTGCTTCTGCTCGTCCACCGACAATTTGGCTTGCTGCAACGCCAAACCGGCGCGCTGAATTTGTTCCTCGGACGCAGTCGGGTCGGCCAGCACTTCCTGATAGGCGCGCTGCGCGTCGACCAGATCCAGGTTCGCCTGCTTCTGATCCAGCGCACCCCGGCGCACTTCCAAGTTCAGGTTGATGAGCTGGCGCTGAGCCTGGCGGCGGGCGTCGGTGAGATCCTGCTGCGCCTTCTTCTCCGACCGCTGCGCCTCGGTCAGGCTCCGCTCACTGCGGGCCAACGCCTGGTTGGCGCTCTTGACCGCCTGGGCGCCGGTGATCCTGGCCCGCGCCACGTTGCGGGTGGCGTCGGCCACCGCGTCCTGGGCGTTGGCCAGCGACACCTGCCGCGACAGCTCCGTGGCGTCCTGGGCCGCCGTGTTGCCCGTGGCCGCGCCCGGCCCGGCGGCCAGCGAGTCCTTGTACTGCTTGTACTTCTGGAGACCGGCCAGAACCGGCCCCAAAGCGATCGCCAGCGCCCCGAGGGCGCCGACCCCCAGCAGGGCACCTGTGGCGATCGCGGCGAACGCACCGGACGCCACAGCCGCCAGCGGGGCCAGCAACGGGAACAGTGCGGCGATCGCCGTGGACAGAATGATGATCGACAGGTTCGACGTGGCCGATTCCGCGGTCGCCAGGCCGAGGTTACTGGCGAGCGTGGAAACAGCGTTCCCGCCGTCGTCGCCCGCCTTTTTCGCCGCGTTGCCCAGCGAGTTCAGCGCCCCGCCCGCGTCCCGAGCCGGCGCCCCGATCCCCAATACCCGCGCCACAATGCGCTGAAGAGCGTTACCGCCCCGGTTGCCCGTGTTCTCGGCGGCGTCGCCGAGCTGGCGAATGGAACCCTCGGCGTCGCGCGTGGGCTTGTCGATACCCAGCACGCTGGCCAGAAGGCGCTGAAAGAAGTTCCCGCCGCCGCCGGTGTTCCCGGCGTCGGACAGGGACTTGATCCGCGTTTCGAGTTTCTGCGCCGCCTGTTCGGCCTGCGCGAAATTGTCGATCAGGTCCGGGCTGACGCCCCGGGCGTTACGGAGACGCTGAAGATCAGCGGTGACTTCCTGCACGGCCTTGGACAGCCGCGCGAATCCGCCGGGCGTGGACGGGTCGATCTCGGCGATATCCTTCAACGCCTGCTTGACGCGGGCCTGCGCCCGGTCGATGGCGTCGGAGTTCTCGTTGATCTCGATGTCGGGGATCGTCGCGTTGATGGCGTTGATCTCGGCGATCAGCTTGCGCCGGAACGCCCCCATCTCGGCGTCGGCCTTTTTCTCATCGACTTCGGGCTCGATCTTCGGCGGCTCCGTGTCGCCCAGCGCGTCCCGGGCGACCTTGCCCACAGACTCCAGGTTCTTCTGAAGTGCCGCACCCAGCGAATCGTCGGTCTTGAGCCGGTCGGAGACATCGGCGATCGACTCCAGGCGCTTCTGAAATTCGTTCAGGCCTGCCGGGGTGTTGACGTCCAGGTCCGACAGCGACTCGATCAGATCCCGAACGGTCTTCGCCTCGACCTCGGCCGGGGTGGAGTCTGCGCGGATCTCGATCGGCGGCAGCTTCTTACTGAGATCGGTAATGGTTCGCTGCATCTTGCGCGCGAACTCGCCGATCTCCGCTTCGGGCTTTTCGGTGTCGACCTCGGGCGTGATCTCTTCGGCGACCTCCCGGACCACGCCGAGTTTGTCTTCGATCTTGCCGACGGTCTCCAGGAACTTTTCGGCGTTGGACTTGATGTCAATGGTGTAGTCACCACTGGTCAACGCCTCGGCCGCTGCCCGCGCCGCCGCCATTTTGGCGATGCTCTCGCCGATGTTGGCCGACACCTGGAAGTCGATGTCGCCGAACGCGTCGGCGATGCCCTGAAGCTCAATCAGCTTCGTGACGGCTTCACCGGTGTCCACACCCGGCTTCAATTCCGGGAATGCGCGCTTCAGTTCAGCGCCGCGCGCTTCCAGGTAGCGGGCAAACTCACCGATCTCACGCCGGGCCGGCTTGTCGTCCACCTCGGGCGTGACCACGACTTTGGTGTCGTCGGCGTCGTTGACCGACTTGATGAACGCTTCGAGTTCGCGCTTCGCCTCTTGTGCGCCGACCCGGATCTGCCGGTTGTTCGTGGACGCGATCAGCTTGTCCAGCGCACGAATCTGCTTCTCGACGTCGCGGAGCTGCTTCTCGGTGTCGCCGGTGTCGATGCTGGCGGGCGTGTCCTGAATACGCTCGATCGCCGAGCGAATGCTGTTGAGCTGCTTGAGGTTCTTGGCCAGCTTCGCGTCATCGACGTTGAGGTCAATGGAAAAGTCGGACTTGGTGTCGGGCAGCGACTCCAGCGCAGAGGCCAGCTTCGTGCGCAACGTCTTCGCGTAGGCGCCGGTCGCCTCATCGGCCTCGCGCATCTTCGCCTTGAGCCGATCGATCTCGGCAATGGCGGCTTTCGCGTCGGCCTTGATAGGGATGTCGACATTGCGGCGGCCCAGATCAACAAGGCGCGCCCGCATCGAATTGATGGACGCGTCGAAGTCGCCGCTGTCGATACGCACACCGACGGTTTGCTTGCGGAACTTCTTCAGCTCGTCGCGGATACCGGCCAGCGCCGCCTTGGCGCGCTTGTCGTCGGCCTCGATGTCGACGCTGAATTTCTTCAGCTTCGTCGGCAGCTTGTTCACCGCGTTGGTGACGCCGCTGCGCATCTCCTGGGCGAACGAACCGGAGAACGACTTACCGGCCTTCTTACCGGCCAGCTTCCCGGCCTTGTCCCCGGCGTCCTCGATGTGCTTGGCGAGGTTTTCCGACGCGGCTTTGCCCGCCTCGTCGCCGAGGTTCTTGCCGATCTGCTTGCCGAGATCGGACGAGGCCGGCGCCACCTGGTCAGCGAGCTTCTTACCGAATCCCTTGGCCGAGGGAACGACCTCGACGGCGACAGCGCCGACGACGATTCGGGTCTGCCCACTAATGGCACCGGCCACCGCTCACTCCTTCGGTCGGTTCCGGAGTTGCTGAAGTGCGTTGATATCCACGACGACGTTCTTGTCCGGGGTCGTCGTTTCCGGTTTCGCGCCACGCGGCAGGACACCGGGCCGGGGAAACAGTTCCGGCTTGCGGGGCTTGCCACCCTGGGCGCGGTAGATGGCGTATTCGTTCATCGCCAAACTGTCGATGATCGTCGCCAACAGGTATTCGACGTTCGACCACGAACCGTGCTGCTTGGTCTTGTTCGCCTTGGCGTAGGCGGCCAACTCCGCGTCGGTCATCGTGTTGCGCATGGCTGTCTTCGTGGCCGATTCGCCCGGCAGCCGATCGAGTAGGACGCGGACCCGCCGCCACGTGAGAGCCGATTCCGGCCGCCACAGATTGCGCAGGTCCGCGTCCTCGCCCGAGAAATAGAAGGCGAAATCCCCCTCTAGCTCTTCCGCGTACGCGGCGAGCGTCGAGTAGAGCGAGAGGAGGTCTTGGAGTTTCCCACCGTGCTCTCTTCGCCGAGTCGCTGCATAAACGATTCGACTTCTGCGAGCGTGGGGTCGGCGTCCATGAAGGTGTCGTAATCCTCCGTGGAAGCGAGAGCCTTCGCGGCCCACCCCTTGAAATTGCCCTCTTGAAGCGCGTCCAGTGCCGAGAGGCGCCACTGCTTGGTCGGCAGTACCCGAACCTCGACACCGGGCGTGATCTCCACGGTGATGGGGTCGGGGATGTTGATCGCCTCGGCGTTGATGGCGCGAACCGGGGAGTTCGCGGCGGTCACGAGAGGGCCGCCAGCTTCACGAACCGGTAAACCGACACACCGTCGGTGCCGGGGTAGGCCGAAATGGTGATCGGGTAGCCGACCAGGTCATCGGACTTGTACGAGACGTCGCCCTTCTCGGTGACCTCCCCGAGCGGAATGTAGAACCGCAGGAGGTTGGTCGCGCCGTCGAGGACGTCGAACACGAATGCGCGGCGGTCGGGCGCCGGCTTGTCGTTCTCGGCAAACTTGATGATGCCATTGGTGTCAGCGGTGAGAGTCGCCGCGTCGAGCTTGTAGTACAGGCTCATGACGGTCTTGTTGGTCTCCCAGCACGTGACGGCGAACGTCTTCGTGGAGCTGGTGACCTGGGTCCGGATCGGCGAGAGCGCACCCCACGGGGTCCAGCTCTGACGCTCCTCGTCCACAGCGGCGGTCATACCGTCCTGCGAGATGTAACCCATGTCCGACCACGCGGCGGGAAGCGCCGCGAAATCGGTCGGAGCGGCGGTGCCGGTCGGCGCGGTGTACCCGACGCCGGATGCGCCGACCAGCGCAAGCTGGGCGTTGCTAGCCATTGTTTCGCCTTTCTGCCCTGGGCAGCACGAATAGCCCCGACCACGGGCGTGGTGGGGCCGAAAAGGGATTGGGTGTGTCAGCCGACGATGTGCACGTACAGGCGGTAACTGGCGCCGAATCGTCGGAGATCTGTGTTGTCGTACGGGCGGAATGAAGGCGCGTCGATCGTGTTCACCCGGGCGAATACCGCCCCGTTGATCTGCTGATTAGGCAGCGTGAAGCGCAAGGCGTGCCGCGCTTTCTCCGCGAGTGAAACCGCCGAGCCTCGATCCGGGCCGTACGCGTCCACGTCGAGGTCGACCACGTCCAGCCCCGGGGCGATGTCCGCCCCGCCGTACCTACCGATTTGCAGAAGCGGAACCTGTTGAGCCAGGTTCGCCGGTAGGTCGGTGACCACCCGGCAATTCAGACGCGACCCCAGCCACCCCACGAGGACTCTTTCGATGTCCACATATGGCAGGGCGCTCTGGGTCACAGCGTCTTCTTGTCGCCCTCGGCGCCGGACTTCTTGTTGCCCTTCTCCTCGTCCGCGTACCGGGCGCGGCCGGTGTAGACGAGTCCGTGGGCCTCGGCCGGGTCGAGCGATTCCTTCTTGCCCTCCCGGTCGCGGTTCTCCGGGTCAAAAGCGATGATGACGTCGACCTTGTCGTCGGCCATCTCAACCCCCTAGAAGAAGATGGAGCGTCGTTTCTGTTTGATTACGCCCTTGTCCGCGCTGAAGTTGGTCACTCCCGCCGCCTTGCGCAAAGGCGCATGCTTCTGAACGGCGTAGTTGCCCCACTCCACGTACAGGGCGTGGTGCGCGTCGTTGAACACCTCGACGTACGCGCGTTTGTGTCCCCGATCGGGGAGTACACCGACCTTCGTTTCGTACCCGAAGGATTCGATGTAAGCCGGTTCCCGGCGCTTCTGGCCGTAGTAGCGGTTGGGCGCGAACGCCTTGGCCCGCCCGATGATGTCCTGGGCGAACGGCACCAGGCCCTTGTGCATCATCGTGTCGGCGAGCATGTCCGCGATTCGGTCACCGGCCTTTTTCGATTTGAAGTCGAAGATCTCGACGGCGCCGCCGTTGTACTTGGTCATCCGGTCACCTCGCGCAATTCAACCTGGACGCCGGCCTTGGAATTGGTCCATGGGTTCTGCGCCCACACGAATGGTCTGCCGGTGACCTCGTACAGGTCGCCGCGCACGATGACCGCGTCGACGGCTTCCACGTCGGTGCCGGGCGGGAAGATCACCGTGATTCCGGTGATGACCGTGTCGCGTTCGTCGGTGTATTCGGTGCTGGTTCGCGGCCACACGACGCACCCGGGGATGGTCGTGGTGACGGTCTCTTTGACGTCGTTGCCGTACTGGTCGACGCCGATCACCTCGCGGCGGGAGATGGCCACGTCCTCGCCGTAGGGAAACGACGGCTGGCTCATACCTCGGCGTCCCACGCCCGGGGGCGCACGTGCCGGTAGAGGCCGAAGGAGTTGTGGCTGTAGACGGCCTTGGCGAAGCCCCGCCGGGCACCGGCCGGGGTGCCGGTGAGCAACGCCAGCTCGTCAGCGGAGATGTACAGCGCGCCGGTGGCCTGGGTGCCGGTGGAGCCGTAGGTCACCGACCAGGGGCCGACGGTCTCAGCGGCGACACCGGAGGGGTTGCGCAGTACGCGCAGGACCATCTGGGTGCAGACGAACGCGGCCACGTCCGGCGAGAGCAGCCCGGCCGCGATCCGGGCGTCGATGCCGGGGACGGCCTGGCGGATGATCTGCGAGGCGTAGCGGCACAGGGTGTCCGCGCGGGCCTCTTCCTCGGGCGTCAGGTCGCGCCAGACCGTCTCGATGGTGACGGCGGTGGCGAACGGTGCCGGACCCGAGGCGTAGTCGGTGACGGTGACGGTGTAGGTCTCCGTGGCCACCGCCGCGCCCGAGCCACGGAACCGCACCCGCCAGATGCCCACCCGGTCGGGCACGAAGACGAACGGGTAGTCCTTCGGTTCGGTCGGGTCCGGGTCGACCGGCACCGGGTTTCCGATGCTGCCGTCGGGCTCGATGATCTCGGCGGTGACGGCGATGCCGGCTATCGCCTCGAACGTGAGCGCTACGGCGTCCCCGACGTTCGTGCTAGCCACGGGTCACCACCCCCCGCTTCATCGGCTTCTCGGTGACGGTGACGGGCACGGCGGGCGTGGGCACGCCGGGCTTGGGCTTGTAGGTGGGGGTAACGGTGACCGTGGTGATCGGGTTGGTGCGCACCACCGTGGACTCGACCACCGGCACGGTGATCGGCGCCGGGACGCGGTAGATGGTGTGGGGCACGTCCATCGGCGGGATGCGTGTACCGATGTAACGGCCGCGAAGGGCAGCGCGGCCGTGGACGCTGCCGCTACGGTCGGCGGGCGCGGCCACGGCTCCGGTGAGGGAGAACGTCCCGGGTGCTGCCGCGCCCTGGCCGCCGTGCCTGCCGAGCTGCGCCCCAGAAATTCTCGGGAGGTCCCCAGCGCATGCCCCTTGACGGCATGCGGCGGCGGCCAGGTTCCCGATCAACCGGAGAGTCCCGGAAACCCGGCCGCCTACGGTGCGGGCGGCCCGCACCGTCCCTGCGATCACGATCCGTCCGCGTACGGTGGTGGCGCCCGACCGTGAGGCGGAGAGCTGAGACGTGATCGAGGTCTTTCCGGCGGCTGCGTGACCGGCCGCGCGTTTGCCTGCCCGGACCGTGCCCGACGCCGCGACCGCCCCGTGAACCGTGGACGATCGACCGACCCGGCCGGTCAAAAAACTCGAGTTCTCCACATGCGACGCACGACCGCGGCCTCGCTTGTGGGCACTGCCAGAGGCCAGACCGGACGGTGTCCCCGAGGTGTAGACGCTGACACCACACCGCCCGGCCTGGCCGGTCAGTTTTCCGGCGCCCGCACCAGGAAGACAGGATGCCCGTCCGTGGGCCTCGCCGGACCGCCCGGCCAGACCGGAGACGGTGCCCGTGATCGACGGCAACACTCCTGCCGTCACACCCCCACGGGTGGGGCGTCCGCGTGCCGCGCCGGAAACGCGCGGCAGATCACCGGCGCAGCGGCCGGTGTGAGTGGGCTGACCGGTCGTTGTGACGGCCTTGGGAGACGGCAACCACCCTCGGGTGAATCCCCCAGCCCGACCGGCCAGCCCACGAATGAGGCCCGCGCCTGCGAGCGACCCGGCCACGCCGCCGACCCGCCTACCGAAACCGGCGACGTGACCGGAGATCTGGGGCTGGCCCTCCGTGACACCCATGCGGTGATCGGTGTCGGAGATCCAGCCGTGTAGCCCCGCCGCGCCGAGAACTCGGCCTGCGCGGATAGTGACGCCGGCGGTCGCACTGTGTGAAGCGATCCGGCCGGAAGTGGCGCCCCTGCGCTGTGCCCGCCCGGTGACGCTTCCGACGACACCGAACGATCCGGCCGTTGTCCCGACGCGGCGGGTCAGACCACGCACTACGGCCTGTGGGCGCAGGTCGCCGCTCGTGGCGCCGTGGCGGGCGGGGCGCCCGGTGAACAGCCCGGTAGTCGTGAGAACCCCGTCGGCCGTCCCGCCGGTACTCTTGCGCCCCGCCCCTGCACCAGTGAGGCGGACAGCTCCCAGGACAGCACCCCTCCGGGCCGTCCTGATCTGCGCCTGACCGGTGGTCGAGAACCGTCCCGTGACGCTGCCGCGCCGGGCCGGAAGTACCTGTTGCGCGCCGCTCAAGCGGCTGGCGCCCGGGGCTGCTGCTGCGGTGACGTTCTTGCGCCCGGCGACCGCCCCGGCCACACGCAGGCCGGTCGCGGCGACCGCGCCGCGTCGGGCTGGCCGGGCCGCCGAAGCCACCCCCGCGATCCTCAGCGGCCCGGCCGTACCACCCCGGCGTCCAGCTCGAACCAGGGCCGTCGCGCCCCTGAACGAGGGACCGCCCGCGACGGTGCCCTTCCGCGCGGAGCGACCGTCCGTTAGCCCGGTCGTCCGTGCGTTGCCCGTGGCTGCGCCGCGCGCACCCTTACGACCTGTCCGCGTGAAGGTCGTTGCGCTCAGAGTGCCGCTCGCCCCGCCACGGGCGTTCTTGCGTCCGGCCCGGACCCCCAGGATCAGGGGCTTGCCGGGCGTGGAGTCGCCCGCCGGGTGCCACACGATCGTGAGGATCGGCTTCTGCCCGGCGCTGGTCAGCGCCCCGGAGTCGAACGTGTAGTACGACAGCGGCGTCAGGCCCAGCCCGGCCGCCGTGCGCACCCCGAACAACGTCAGCGCCCCGCCGACGGTCCACGTGGGGGCGCCCACGGCCTCGGCGATCACGGAGGTGACCGGCACGGAATAGACCGCGCCGAGCAGACCGGCCTGGAATGTGTAGCTGACGCTCGCACTGGTCTTGGTCCGTGCGGTGGCGTCCGGCCCGGACGTGATCGCCAGGCTGTTTCCGCGCTCAGCGGTCCACGCGACGGTGGGCGAGGCGGTCGAAAGTATGGCGCCGGTCAGGGACAAAGTCGCAGAGTCGACTATGCATCGGCGCGGGACCGGCACCGCCACCGATTGGAATCGCAGGAACTCGTTTCCGTTGACCCAGGACTCCGTGCCCCGGGTCGTGTCCATCGTCGTAGCTGTGTACGCGCCGTCGTCCGCGCTCGTGCTGATCGCGGCGGTGGCGGTGGGCATCTGCTAGCTCGCAGACGTCTGCATCGTCTCCGACGCGCTCAGCAGCGTGTACGTCCCCTGCCCCACGTAGACCTCGGTGTTGGGCAGCGGTCGGCTCCACAGCAGATTGCCTGCGGTGGCGGCGTCCCAGAACCCCACCCACGCGACCGTCGAGTTCGGCGGCACGTTGAAAGTGGGCTGGTTGGCCAGCGCCAGGGTGTCAGTGGTCGGCGCGGTCCACGTGGCCTGCTGTCGCCCGGCCGCCGGGGTACCGCCCGCCAGCTCCCCGGCGCCGGTCGAACCCGGGTCGGTGGAGTGCAGAGCGATGTACTTGGCGGCTGTGCCGAGTGCGGTCAGCGCGGCGACCTTGCCCGCGTTGGTGTACCCGGCCACGATCAGCCGTTCTGCTTGTCGGCCCGGCCCTCGACCGAACCCTCGAACTCAGAGCCGATCAGACCGGAGTTACCCGGGTCGTGGACGTCGCCGTTGTTGGCGACCCGCTTGGGGTCGTCCTCGGCGCGCGAGGCCTCGCCCCGGTCGTCGGCCGGCTCGTTGTCCGGGCGCTCGTCGCTGCCCTCGACCTCGACCGGCTGCGCCTCGGTGTTCTCCACATCGGGCTGCTCGTTCTTGTCCTTCTTGGCGAAAGCCATGATCCCCCCCGGAATCGTTTGTTGATGGGCCTCTTACCGGCCGGTGAACATCGCGAACGCGACGACCACGACGCCGATGAGAATCAGGAAGGCACCCAGGCCGGTGAGGTTCACGCGGTCGCCTCCGTCGGAATGTTGGTGCTCTTGGCGAGCTGGTAGAAGAGATTCACGTCGCCCGGCGCCAGGTGATGGAAGCTGCCTTGCCGGTCGATGATGTAGCTGCCCGGCGCGATTTCCCACGAGCCGTACATGACGAGGATTCGTTCACCCTCGGGTCCGCCGAACCCGGCGTCATCGGGCCAGCGCTCAGTCACCCACGTCTCGGCCTCGCTGCTGCCGTCCCACCGGATCATGTCGAAGTTCTGCGGCCGATCAGCCACGCGATACCTGTCCACAGGGGCTCCTAGATGCTGCTGGCAAGTGAGGCGTTGACCTCGATGAACGAGGTGACCGGTGGCGGTGGTGGCGCGACGGTGTAGGTGATGCGGACCAAGCCGGCGCCCCCGGTGCCGCCCCGGAACTGGCCCAGCGAGGTGCTGTAGCTGTAGAGCCCGCCGCCGCCGCCGCCGTAGTTGCCGCCGGGGCTTCCGGCTGCCGCCGCCGAGTTGCCCGAGCCCCGCGAACCACCGGACCCGGCCGGGCTGCCGCCCGAGGCCCCGACCACGCCAGTTGTCGTCGCGGAACCACCGTTGCCGTTGGGACCGGCCGCACCGCCACCGGCTCCACCGGACGCGCCGCTGCTGGTGTATTGGGCACCGGCGCCGCCGACGTAGACCACGTCGCCGACCCCGCCGGTGGACCCGGAGTTCGTGCCGCCCATCAGCACGCCGCCGTTGCCGCCCGGGGCGTACACGGTGCCGGTGGAGCTGAACCACGAGGCGCCGCCCGCGACCCCGGACGATCCGGTCTGCGCGCTGTGCCCGCCGCCGGTGCCGCCGATGCCGACAGTGACCGTGTAGGAGGTGCCCGGGGTGACCGCCAGCGCGGTCTTCTTGGCGTAGCCCGCGCCCGCGCCGCCGCTGCCGCCGTAGGTGCTGTTACAGCCGCCGCCGCCGCCCCCGGCGCCGATGCATTCGATCAGCAGGGCGGTGACGCCGCTGGGGCAGACCCAGGTGGTGGAGGTCGTGAAGTCTTGCGTGGGCATCGGTTAGGCGATCCGGACCAGTTGGAAGCTCATACCCAAGCCCTTGGCGTTGGTGGACACCGATGTCAGGTCCACGAAGAACATGGTTCCGGCAGTGCAGTTGTAGGCGACGTAGTTGCCCGGCATGACCATTCCGGTGGCCCCGGAAATGTTCGTCGTGCTGAACCCGGTGTTCGTCGTCGGCACATAGATCTGCGCCATGCTGTTCTGCTGAACACCGTTACCGACCACGTAGGTCTGGCCGGTCACGTTGATGGTGAAAGAACCGGTGGTGCCGACCGTGCCGGTGAACGCGTCGATGCGCGCCATCCGCCAGGTGCCGGTGAACGCGGCGGGCAGCACGAACGAGTACTTCTGCGTTCCGGCCGTGATCGTCGTGGCGTCATCGATGAACTTGGCGACGATGACATTTGACGTACTCGGGGTCGGCAGGCCGAAGTTCAGCGTCGCGGCGCTGGACGTGCCGCTGTTGGTGACCGTGGCGTTCGCGCCGGGAATCAGCGTGGTCGTGGTGCCGACCGCGACCGTCGCGGCCGAACCGGCAGGCCCCGTCGTTCCGGCCGGACCGGTGGCACCGGCCGGACCCGCCGGGCCAGCCGCGCCCGTCGCCCCGGTGGGGATCGTGAAGTTCAGGATCGGGCTAGACGCCGTGCCCGAGTTGGTCACCGACGCGTTCGACCCTGCGGCGCCGGTCGTGGTCGTCCCGACGGTCAGTTGCGCAGCCGCGCCCGCCTGGTCGGTGACGTCGAAGATGCTGATGAACTTGGGGTAGATCGCACCGGTGTTGTCGCTCCACACCGACGTGGAGGACGCGACGATCTTGACGGTGTACACGCCGGTCGTGTCGGTCGGCGTAAACGTCGGCGAGACGCTGCGCGTGACCATGTTGCTCGTCGGCGGGGTCTGCGGCATCAGCAAGTCGATGTAGTTGCCGCTGGCCGGGCTGTTCTGCCCGGAGCCCTGCGAGAGCTTGAGCTGCATCGAGTTCTGCCCGGTGGTGTTGTTGAACGCCATCGAGCAGCCCCAGTGGGCCTCGTACACGCGCCCGGCGACCAGGTTCACGTCACCGCTGAGCATCAAGTAGTCGGTGCCGCTGTTGGCGCCCAGCAGCTCGTTCTTGACCGTCGACCTGATCGAACCGACCAGCGAGGCGCCACCCACGCCCGCCGCACCGGTCGCACCGGTCGCGCCCGCCGGGCCGGTGGCACCAGCAGGGCCGGTGGCCCCGGGGTCGCCCTTATCGCCCTTGTCGCCCTTCGCACCGGTCGCCCCGGCCGGGCCGGTCGCACCGACCGCGCCGGTGGCCCCGGTGTCGCCCTTGTCGCCCTTCGCACCGGTCGCCCCGGTCGCGCCGGTCGCACCAGCGGGGCCGGTCGCACCAGCCGGGCCGGTCGGTCCGGGCACGGTCGAGTCCGCGCCCGCCGGGCCGGTGGCCCCGGTATCACCCTTGAGCCCCTGTGGCCCGGCCGCGCCGGTATCGCCCTTCGCCCCGGTCGCGCCGGTCGGCCCAGCAG
>JACCDR012094211.1_pt1 | contig 53372 bp, 58 predicted proteins | sample 7446431 | NCBI WGS metagenome assembly JACCDR01 (sample SAMN15323443, study PRJNA562643) | freshwater metagenome | isolation source: river surface water | place: USA:Blue River Watershed | collected 2017-08-17 | reverse complement strand
ATGGGGATAGAGAGAATCGAACTCCCGTGACAACTGTATAAGAATTGCATCCTAACCACTAGATGATACCCCCACGTATTCCCTTTCAGAATACTTGAGTGTTTTAATAAAAATGGGGATAGAGAGATTCGAACTCCCGTGACAACTGTACCTAACCACTAGATGATACCCCCACGTATTCCCTTTCAGAATACTTGAGTGTTATGAAATAAATTACTTATAAAAATAGGGTTTACCCATTATTATTTTTTAATTTATTTTTAATTTTTTAACAAATTTTTTTTCATAATCATTAAATTTTTAGTCATTTCGTTAATATATAAAATTAAACTGTTTTTAATATTTATAAAATTAATCATATTAATATATTTTTCAATTTTTTTTAAATTTAAAGAAATAAACATTGCAAGATCGTATATTGTATAATTTTTATTTATACATATTTTATTTGCTTCTCTAACATAACCATGCATAAAAATCCTAAGCTTATTGTAAGCATTTCTTAATTCCATATTTTGAATGTTTTTTTCATATGCCAAAAACGTTTTAATGTTTTTTTTTAAAATATTATCAATTTCTTTATTCATTTTTACATTTTTTTTATTTTTTTTTTAATTTTCATTTTTTTTTATTTTTTAGTTTAATTTTGATTATTCTGCTTTATTTGAATGATTTTATTACAAATTTTTGTGATTTCATAATAAATTTCATTCATTTTTATATTTATACTATTACATTTCATTATATTGTTTTTATGCAAGGACAATAAACTCTCCTTTACACTATCATGATACGTTTGAAAATTCAAAAGATTAATTGAAATGAATAACTCCAATGTTTCTATATTGCATTCTTTTAGGTGTGCCATTTTTTGCGCGTTGTTAACAAATCCTTTTGTAAATCTTCTATAATTATTGTATAATTCTTTGTATTCTTCTTTTTTAATTTTTTTTACAATACTTTCAACTTCGTTTTCACTAATACTCAATGCTCTTTTCATTACAAAAATTTTAAAATAATTTTATTTTTCATTTTTTTAATTGTTCAACACCTCCTTTATCATCAAAAAATGTTTTCATTAAATCATCTTTTCGTGTTCCAATAATTAACACATTATAATCACCATCTATATTTGCATAAATATCAACTCCATTTTTTATTTCATTTAATACACCATACGATGATCCAAAATTATTATAACCAGAGGTCCAAATTTGAACATTTTCATTCAAGTATAAAAAGTAATCTGGTAATTGTATATATGAATAACCTGAACTGACATTAACCTTGAAACGATATAAATTATCTCCGCGCGTTGGAGCTTCAACGAAGCAATGAACCAAATGATGTGTATCTCGTTTAGAAGGTACAGGGTGATCAATTTTAAAACTTCCACCACCTTTAGATAATACTCCTGTTACATTTGCATCACCAATTACATTTAAAGCCGTTCCGCTAGTATAATTTATTAATACATTTTTCTTAAAAACACCAGAACCATTAACAACTAATGCGCCAGATGATATATCAGTAGAAACTCGTGTAGAATTTATTATAACAGATTTATTGAATGACGCCCCGCCTAAGGAATACAAAGAACCTGAACTTGTATTTGGTAATGCGTCTTCTGTATTTAAAATCTGTAATGAATTAATTATAAAATTTCCACTTGATATTGGTGCTGGTACTATAGATTGCGAAATACTCATTCTTGTTACAGAAAAACGCATAGTTGTACTTATCCAATTTGATTGATTAGTAGAAGTATATTGAATTCTTCCGAAACCACCATCTGTTGTTATAGATAAAGATATACCGGAAAAATCACCATATCTTGATATTAACATATTCCATCCAGCATCTAATTGATATCCTTCTAAATAAAATGTTTCTTTTAAATTTCCACCTGTTGATCTTGCTATTTCAACATTTACTGTTGTTGTAAAATTTAAGTAATCACTATTAGAAAATTGTAAATCTGTTATAGTAACTGGACTGGATACATTGTTTGCTGCTAAAAAAGTTCCTGAATAAAACGATAAAAAACCCATATTCAACTGATTAGTGATTACATTACCAGTAGACAGATTTCCTATTAATAAATTTGAAATTGTAGCAGAATTTGATACTCTTAGAGTTCCATTAATATCTAATGAGGTAGATGGACTAGTTGTTAAGATACCAACATTACCTCCTGTTGTTATAATTGGACCAAACGTATTTGAATTATAATTAAAAATACCTCCTCCGTTTTGAACATTTAAAAACCCCGAAACATCTAATGTATGTTGGGGGTTATTATTATTTATACCTATTCTTGAATTAACAGATGATAAAATACCTATAGTTGAGTTAATAACAGACAAATTTCCATTAATATACGCGTTTTTTAAAATACCTACACCGCCTTTTATAACTAACGATCCGCTAGATGGATTTATACTTTCTTGTGTATTGTTTAATATAACACCTCCATAAAAATTAGTACCAGATGATTGAACAGATAATTGTGTAGAAATTCCATCTGGAATTATGTTAAAACTACCATCTGCAAGTATCTGTATTTTTTCTGCTGTTTCAGAAATACCACTAAAAAATTTAATAGATCCAGTTGAACCACCAGAATGAATATGTATATTTCCAGTCGTCTCATTTCCAAACAATAAAATTTTAGATCCAGATGTTGGCGAAAAACCACCTGTTAACCCCAAGTATCCATTCGCAGATCCGTTTGTAGAATTTGTTGAAATATAACTATTATTTGGTAATAGGATATAATTATTTTGTATATTATTATTTGATACAGAATTACCTATTATAATTTTTGAAGCAGAATATACACCTCCTCCTGTATTATTTACATATAATTGACTCGTATTTAATTTTAAAGACCCGCTTGTCGGAGCGTTAATATTAAAATTATCATCTATTAATCCCAATAAATTATATCTGACACTTCCATTGGTGTTTGTCCACTTTAAATATTTACCATTATCTATTGTTAAATTATCTTTAAAATTAAATGACATTCTTATTTAAACTAAATAAAAAAATTGAAAAAATTAATTTTTATAATCTCAATAAAACAAACAAATGGTTAAACGCCTTTTCCAAATTAAAACTTTAAAATCCGTTATTATAAAAAATGTTTTTGAAGTTATTAAACCTTATATTAAAGAAGCTAATTTAGTTATAGACAGCGAAGGTATTAAATTAACTACTATGGATATATCTAAATCAAGTTTAACACACATTAAGTTGGAAGCTGACAAATTTGAATCTTTTTTTTGTGAAAAAAAACATATTATCGGCATTGATACAACTATTTTTTTTAAAACTATCAAATCAGTTAATCGTAGAGAAACTATTACTTTTTATATGAATGAAAATGAAGAAGACAAACTTGGTATAGAATTATCAGATACTTTTTCTGGAAAAATAAAAGATTATAAACTTCCAATTTTAGCACTTGACAATAAACTTATTTCTATTCCAGATATGACCTTCGACTATGTTATTAATATTCCAACAAATCAATTTCAACAAATTATTAAAGATATTCATTTATTGGAAGGAAAAGTTATAGAAATTAAAAGTCTTGATAAACAACTTATTTTTTCCTGTGATGATGGTCTAGCAGAATTTAAAACGACTATTAACGAAATTGATGACGAAACTTCAAAATATCAACAAGAAATATTTCAAAACGAAGATGTTAAAAGTATTAAATTCAAAAAAACTGGAAATATTATTGTCCAAGGTAAATATAAAATGACGTATTTAATGAATTTTATTAAAGCTTCGCATCTTTGCGATAATATGAACATTTTAATGAAAAATGATAAACCTCTTATCTTGGAATATTTTATAGCAGATTTAGGGAAATTGTTATTCTTATTAATTCAACATAATGAATAGTTGTGTAATAATCTCATTTTTTATTTATTTTAATAAAAATAAATGGAAAATTTTTTGAGTTATTTTTTTGTTTCTGATTCTTTTAAAAATGAAAGTGTAAATGACCAAGAACAAGATATTATTAATTCTTCTAATATTATGGATTATATTAATAAATACAATTTAAATCTTGTAAATAATAATAGAAAACAACTTTTATATAATCTACAGAATATATTACATTATTTACACCAAGAAATTTCTTATAATAAAACATTATATGTTTTTACTTCAAAGGATAAAAAGAAAGATTTCTCCAAAATTTTACTTGACAATTTAGAATATTTTGATTCTATAGAATTTAATCCAAGTGTTACAGAATTTAAAAACTCTATTTTTATATACGACGTATACAATCACGATTTAAAATTCGAAACGATAAGTGATAATAATAAATATATCTTTATAAATAATAAAGCGTCATTAGAAAATAAAGAATTGTTAACTTTACATTCAAAAGAATATTCAAAATTAAATGAACAAAAATTTTATGAAGAATACATCTCAGATACACAGTTTAATTCTTTTACTGATTATTTTGAGTATATTAATAAAATTTTTGATAAAAAAATTATAATTTTTAAAAAAAAGATATTTATAGTTTAATCACGTGGAGGATAGCACTCCTTTCCTAAATCAAACCCATTGTACATAAATAAAGTTGCTATATAAGGAGCGTTGGTATCGTTTAACTCAACATTATATGGTAATCCTATGAATTTTGAAACCTTGTCAATATACTCAAGTGTATCTTTGGCAACTGTTTTTTGCATTAATTCCATATAAACTTGTTTAACAGTTGTTTGCATTGAAATTTTATCTTGAGATAAAGCTTTTTGAAGATCATCAAGTGTAATCTTTTCACAACCAGGGTAAACGGCTGTCTTTGGTTCTAATAATTTTAAACCACCATATGGAATATATTCTTTTACATAATCTGCGTATTCCTTGCTAATATCACTGAACGATTCAAGTAATCCACGTCCTGCCAAAACATTTGATCCTAACACAAATATTACAGAGAGTAAAATAGCAAATTGGAAGTCGCGTTCACTAATATATGCTAATAGGAATAATGCTACAATCTTTACAAAAGTATTTTGAAATAATGTTTCTAAAATTTGTGGTGGCTTTGGTGCAATCTTAAAAGCATATACAACAAGTAAAATTTTTGTTACTGCCATTACATATGCGTTTGAAAAAATCTTTTCAACTTGTTTTTCAGTTACACTTGAAATTTTCTTAACTGTTTCCATTTTTTATAATATATAAATATAAAAAATAATTCAAAAAATAAAATAAATTAAATTTATGAAGCCCGTATTACTAAAGCATTTAATAAAGCACTTGTATTAGCCCATCCACCATTTGTATCTACTCGTGTTAAATTAAATGTTCCTCCAGTATGATTATAACTTCTAAGTGATATAGCAAAATTGTCATCAACATTTGAATTTATATAAATATTTGGATAAATATACAACAATGAACTAACTGGAAAAGCAGCTCCCCAAGATATAGTTATTTGTTTATTTGCTGAACCTGATGTTCCTATAAATTCTGATACATTTCTAATAGCTAATAAATTACTTCCAGCTGTACCTCCTATAACTGTATTAGTAATTGCAGTCAATCCGTTTATTAATGTATTACTCATTGTTGCGCTATTAGCTGTTATTACAGAACTTTGTAATGATCCGCTTGAAATAGAACCAGATTGTAATGATGCAGATGATATGTTTCCATTAACTACTAATAAAGATGTTGGATTGTATTCTCCTATTCCTAAATTACCATTGTTTTTCAAAGTCATTCTTAAAGTATTATTTGTTGCAAATAACATATCCTTATTATTTGGATTACTTAAATATGATGCACCAGTAAATGCTGTATTTGTAAATATACCGACTTGCAACGAACTATTTTGATTTGTAATGTCTAAAAATGTCTCTGTATCAGTTGCTCTTCTCAATCCTAAATTTCCTGTAATATCTAATTCTCTAATTGGCGTTGATGTACCTATACCAATATTTCCATTTGTCATAAATCTCATATTTCCTAATGTCGCAGATGGCGTATTAACACCAAATGGTAAACCTAATATATAATTGTTGTCAATTCTCATAACATTTGTATCATCATAATCATTCACACTAAATACACTAACTGTACTTCTTGTAGAATTATTACTTTTTAATAAAAACCCCCAGTTAGGGTCATTGTATATACTTCCACGTGTAAAACTTCCTCCAATAACTACACCTGATGATTTAAAACTATTTGCAAACATATTTGCAACAGACAAAGTTGTTAATCCAGTAAGGGTACTTGTTGATATATTACTTGACACTATATTCCCAACAGATAATGTAGTAAGACCCGAAATGGAAGCGGTTGTTAAGTTTGTCAATGACAAATTACTTACACCTGTAAGAGTACTTGTTGATATATTACTTGACACTATATTCCCAACAGATAATGTAGTAAGACCTGAAATTGAAGAGGTTGTTAAGTTTGTCATTATCATATTTGTTGTTGTCATACTTGTTGAAAACACTCCTCCACTAACTGTTAATGCATGTGAAGCACTTGTCGTTCTTACTCCTACATTCCCACTTCCCGAAAGAGGATTTAAATAAAGAGGCATAGAATCGACACCATTCCAAACCGCTTGAATCCATCCGTAATTACTTGTTTCTTCAATACCCATTGCTAATCTTTTAAAAGTACTTGAACTACCAGATAATGTTAAACTACCTATCTCACCGGTATATGCAGTTGAACGTTGTATATAAATGTTTCCTGTACTTTCTAACAGTATTCCATTACCAGTGTTTGCTTGTAATCTTAAACTACCAGCATCATTTCTTAATGTTGTGGTCTTAATTCCCCCATCAACAGTTCTTGTCTCACTATTCTGAAAAATGTTAAATGAAGAATTAGTTCCTGTAGAAAGTCTTAAAATAGAATAAGCATTTGATTGAGTATTCTGATTAGAAATACTTAAATCGACTTCTCCGTTAAGAGTGTCTGTAACAAGTAAATTATTTGCTGTAATATTTGTTATAACACCATTATTTAATGACAAACTTGATATGCCGCTTAGAGTAGTAGTTGATATATTTGTTAATGATAAATTAACAATCCCACTAACAGAAGTTGTTGTAATATTTGTTACGGATAAATTATTAATTCCACTTAGCGAAGATGTAGAAATACTATTAGAAATTAAATTCCCAACAGATAAACTTATTAAACCTGAAAGAGAAGTTGTTGTTAAATTTGTTAAAACAGCATTTCCAGTTGTTAAATTTACTGTATTTAAACTACCCATTGAAACTACACCAGATTGAAATACGCGTATATTAATCGAATCTGTAAATGAGTTATATAAACAGAAATTTTCTTGACCTACAAAATTCGTAATACCATTTCCTAATGCAAAATACGTCGTTCCGCTTGTATTTGGTGTAAAACGAATACTTGCTTCATTAATACTTCCAGTAGCTTCTATTAAAAGTTGATTAGCATTCGAACCAGCTGTTTTTATTCGTGTAAATAAGGAACTACCAGCTGTTAATCCGTTTGATAAATTTAATGTAACAGAACTAATATTTGTAGAAATAATGTTACTTATACTTGCATTACTTAATGATAAATTAGTTAATCCCGTAATAGAAGATGTTGTTAAATTTGTTAATGATAAATTAGTTAATCCTGTAATAGAAGATGTTGTTAAATTTGTTAATGATAAATTACTTAATCCTGTAAGTGTTGTTGTTGTTAAATTTGTTAATGATAAATTACTTAATCCTGTAAGTGTTGTTGTTGAAATATTTGTTGTTGAAATATTTAATCCTCGTAAAGAAGTTGTTGTTATATTAGTTAATGAAAGATTAGTTAATCCGCTCAGGGTTGATGTACTAATATCTGTTGATATTAAACTTACACTTGTTGTATTTGTAAACAAAACATTTCCAGATGTTATTGTTGTTGATGAAACACCACCATTTACTGTTAAAGCATGAGATGCCGTCGTTGTTCTAATACCAACATTACCAAGACCGCCTATAGGATTTAAAAATAAAGGAAGAGAAAATTGTGTATTCCATACTGATTGTATCCATCCAAAATTATTAGTTTCATCAAATCCAACTGCTAATCGTTTAGTTCCTGTTGTTCCAGTTACATTCAAAGTACCTAATTCAGAAGTTGGAATACTACTTCCAAAAACTCTAACAGTTGTAGAGGTTATATTAGTACTATTTATGTTGGTTGATGTTACATTTGTTAAATTAACATTTGTTGATGTTATATTTGTTAAATTAGAATTAGATACTGTTAAATTTGTTAATGACAAATTACTTACACCTGTAAGAGTACTTGTTGATATATTATTTGATACAATATTTCCAACAGATAATGTAGTAAGACCTGAAATAGAAGCGGTTGTTAAATTTGTTAATGACAAATTACTTACACCTGTAAGAGTACTTGTTGATATATTACTTGAGATAACATTTCCAACAGATAATGTAGTAAGACCTGAAATGGAAGCGGTTGTTAAATTTGTTAATGACAAATTACTTACACCTGTAAGAGTACTTGTTGATATATTACTTGAAATAACATTTCCAACAGATAATGTAGTAAGACCTGTGATAGAAGCGGTTGTTAAATTTGTTAATGATAAATTACTTACACCTGTAAGAGTACTTGTTGATATATTACTTGAGATAACATTTCCTACCGACAATGTAGTAATACCTGAAATGGAAGCTGTTGTTAAATTTGTTAATGACAAATTACTTACACCTGTAAGAGTACTTGTTGATATATTATTTGATACAATATTTCCTACCGACAATGTAGTAAGACCTGAAATGGAAGAGGTTGTTAAATTTGTTAATGACAAATTACTTACACCTGTAAGAGTACTTGTTGATATATTACTTGAGATAACATTTCCAACAGATAATGTAGTGAGACCTGAAATAGAAGCGGTTGTTAAATTTGTCATAATCATGTTTGTTGTTGTCATACTTGTTGAAAACACTCCTCCACTAACTGTTAAAGCATGTGAAGCAGTTGTTGTTCTTACTCCTACATTTCCACTTCCTCCAAGAGGATTTAAAAAAAGCGGTGTTGTATCCACTGTATTCCAGACACTTTGTATCCAGCTGTAATTATTTATTTCGTCAAAACCAAGACAAAGTCTTTTTGAACTATTTGTACCTGTTAATGTAAAACTACCAATTTCACTTAAATAAGAAGTTGAACGTTGTATATAAATATTTCCTGTACTGTCTAAAAGTATTCCATTACCAGTGTTTGCTTGTAATCTCAAACTACCAGCGTCATTTCTTAATGTAGTTGTCATTAACCCACCATCAGACGTTCTTGTTTCGCTATTTTGAAAAATATTAAATGATGGATTTGTCCCTGTTGACAATCTTAACATAGAATAAGCATTTCCTTGTGTGCTTTTGTTAGAAATACTTAAATCAACTTCTCCGTTAATAGTGTCTGTTAGGAGTAAATTATTGGTTGTTAATGTTGTTATAAAAGAATTTCCATATACATATAAATTATTACCTTGAGTAACACTTCCTATATATAAGTCATTATATATATTTCTTGATGTCATATTTTATTTTTACTAAATAAATTAGTTTAAAGAAAAAAAACTATTAAAATCTAAAATGGGTATTATAGATGAATATTTTAGTTTCTATGATAAATATATTTCAGAATACTCGAAAATAGCTGTTTTCATGCAAATTGGTAGTTTTTATGAATGTTATGAATATTTTAACAACAATGAAGTAAAAGGGAATGCAAGGGAGCTATCACAATTATTAAATATTGTTTTAACTAAAAAAAATAAAAACAAAGAAGAAAATGACATGTCAAATCCATATATGGCTGGCATTCCTAAAAGCGTAATTTCAAAATATTTACCTGTTCTTTTTTCAAATGATATTACTGTTATTATTATTGATCAGGATGAACAAGATTGTACTAAAAGATTTGTATCAGGCATTTATTCAAAAACAATACAACCAGTAGATTTATTTGGAGATAGTAGTGATCAATCTTCTGATCTTTTCTTAACTAATATTTATATAGAATTTTGTGATAAAACTATTGTTTCAAATGTTATAAATTACAATTTAACAACAAATGATATGAGTATTTATAAGATTAATAAAATTTGTATAGACGATATTTTAACAGATATTAAAAGAATTATTCTTTATTATCCCAAAGAGAGTAATGAAATATGTATATACAATTCACCCTTACTTTCCCATAATAAATATACAAAAAAATTTTTTCAAGAATTTTTAGATAATTATTCTATATATTACAAAGAATACGAAGAAAATTTAGTAAATGTTAATCTACAAAATCAATTTTTATCAAAAATTTATAAAAATGTATCATTTGGTATGTTAACACCTATTGAATATTTAAATATGGAATTTTTCCCCGATGTATCCCATAATCTTTGTTTATTATTAAATTATATTTTAAATCATAAAGAAAAATATTTAACAAATATTTCTTTACCTTATTTCATTAATGAAGATAATCATTTAATTTTAGAAAATAATACAATTAATCAACTTAATATATTTTACGGAAAAAATTCTAATAAAAATAGCTTATATGATATTATTAATTTTACAAAAACTCATGTTGGTAAACGTTTACTTCAAGAAAGATTAAAGAAACCATTTATTAATACAGAAATTTTGAATAATTTATATGAATTATCTAGCTTCTTTATTAACAATTACAGTACTTATAAAGAAATTTTTAATATATTATCCGAATTAAAATATGATTTTGAGAAAATACACCATAAATTTCAATTACAAGTCTTGACCCCAATTGATTTGTATAAATTATATTATTCGTATTCAAAAACATTTAATATCATCCAACATTTCCCAGTAGATGCGTCAATCCATTCCATGTTATCAATTCCTGATAAAAATTCTATTATTAACCTTATTGAGTTTATTTCTTCTCAATTTAATATTGATGATTTAGAAAGGGGTGTTATAACTCCACTTTTATCATCTAAATTTCAAGACATTTCTAAAAAAATTTTGGAGTGTAAGCAAGAAATGGAAAAACAATGTAATTTCTCAACCGTTTCTATTGTTTATGATAATGATTCTTACGTCTTAACAACAACACCAAGTCGTTTTAACAAATTGAGTGTCAGCGACGAGATTACAATTTTAAAAAAAAATACAACCTCTATTAAATTTACAACTCCATCATTTTCACATTTATCAATTGAATTGATTAACTTAGAACAAGAACAAAATGTATTACGAGATTCTTTATTTAAAAATTTCATTGTTTCATTTGCTAACTTTTCATCTCTTTTTCCGGAAGTGTCTTCATTTATTGGATCTCTTGATTGTATATATTGTAATACTCAACTTTTTTTCAAATATAACTACACAAAACCAATTATTCAGGAGGCTACTTCTTCCTTTTTTATAGCAAAAGGGATGAGACACCCTATTATAGAAAGAATATCAGATACTTTATATGTACCAAATGACATATCTTTAACTAATGATAATAATGGTATTATATTATATGCTATCAACTCATGTGGTAAAAGTAGTCTTTTGCGTTCTGTTGGTTTAAATATAATTCTTGCACAATCAGGGTTTTACGTTCCTACAACTGAATTCACATTTTATCCATTTAAAAACATAATTTCGCAAGTTGATTTTTCGGATAATTTATATTCTTCGCATAGTTCTTTCATAGAAGAAATGATTGGTTTGAATAAAATTTTAAAATTTTCAAATGAAAGTACATTAGTCTTATGTGACGAATTAACAAAAGGTACTGAAGGTGTTTCTGCTGCATCATTATTCGCTTCATCTGTTCTTCACTTAGCAAAATTGGGTGTTAAATTCATATTCACCACTCATTTGCACGAAATTAGTAAATTAACTGTCATCAAAAATTGTAAAAATTTAAAAATTTGTCATCTAAGTATATTAATAGAAAAAAACAAAATTATTTTTGAACGTATTTTAAAAGATGGTCCATGTAATGAGTTATATGGTTTAGAAATAGCTGGTTGCGTAGGAATTGATAAAAATATTCTTGATACAGCCATTGATATCAGAAACGAACTTGTAAATAAAACAAATTTTTCTTATAAAAAAAGTAGATATAATAGTAAAAAAATAATGATAGAATGCGAAATATGTCAATATAAACCAAATAAGAAAACTGATATACCATTAGATTGTCATCATATTAATTTTCAATGTAATGCTGATGCTGGTGGTTTTATAGATTTTTTTCACAAAAATAATACTGCAAATTTGGTTTGTTTATGTAAACAATGTCATCAAGATGTTCACAACGGTTTAATCATTATTGATAAATACGTTAAGACTACAAATGGTAAAGAATTAAAATGGTTTAAAAATTAAAATTTTTTTTAAAAGTTAATAGTAATATTATGGAAAATAATAATACTATACTTAATCAGCCAAAATCTGATATCATAACAAATCCATTAATTCCAAATAAAGTTGAAGAAAAGGAAATCGTTATACAAGAAACAAGAATAGAAAAAAGTATTTTTGATCAATCTATTAATACATTTTTTTCAAATATTTCAAGCAGTTTTTTTGGATTTTTAAATGATTTAATAAACAAACCTGAAAATGAAGTCTTTTTTAAACATTTTTTAAATACTATTGTAAAAGACGATAGATATTTCTATTTATCTTTTTTATTACTCGTAATTACATTGTATGTATACGCTATACGTAATTAAATGTACATTGACAAATAATCATTTGTTTCGGGGTTATTGGTAAAAATACATTCGTCTATATATTTTTTTGTAATTATAAATTCATCAGTTGTTAAGAAGAATAATTTATAATTTATTTTATGTATAATTTTTTCAAATATTTTTTTCAAATATCTAACACCACTTTCATTTTTACACTTTGTTACAATTATATATTCTATCAATTCTCTTGATATAACGATTCTAGTATCTTTTAAATTTAAATTATCAATCATTTCCGGTAATAATTTCGTTTCACATATTTCTATTTTATCTGCTATACTTGGATTTTTAACATGAATCAAATGTATTCTATCACTAACAATATTATCCATTTTATACATATCATTAAAACTTATAATGAAAAATGCTCTTGACAAATCTATAGGTACATTTGCTAAATAATTATCTTGAAAATTATTATTCTGTTCTTCATCTAATAAATGTGTTAACACCCCGTTAATTTCTATTTTTTTATGTTCGCTTATTTTATCACATTCATCTAAAAAAATAACCGGATTCATACACTTACTTTGTATTAATAACTCTACAATTTTACCAGGTCTAGAACCACTATATGTCTCGCTATGTCCTAATAATATACTAGAATCACTCATACCGCCAAAATTAATTTGATAAAATGGCATATCTAATGCTTCTGCCAAAACTTTCGCTATTTTTGTCTTACCACACCCTTTTTCACCATATAATCCTAAAATATGCCCTTTACTATTAGGATTTCTAATTTTTCTTGCCAAAAATTCTAAGATTTCCTCCTTTACATTTTCAAGACCATATATTTTCTCATCTAAATGTTTTTTTACTTTTTCAAAAAATTCTATAGGACTTTCATCTGAAAAATTTTTATATATACCAAATGGAATGTTTGAAACAGTGTTTAACCAATAATTTACTTTAGAAAATTCACTACCCATTAAAGTTCTTGACATATGATATTTATTCAATATAAATTCTTTAGACTCATTATTCAAATTTAATTTTTCTATTTTGTCTAATAATGCACACTTATTTTCTTCTAATTTAATTTTTTTATTTTGTGTATCTTCAAAATCAAATTTACGTTTTGTCGGCGAATTAAATTCTGTAAAAATAGATAGTTTTTTATTTTGTTCTTCACTAGAATATTGTTCCAAAAATGATGATGATATTTCAATCCAATTTTTTCTTAAAAAAGATTCTTGAGACATATGACCTTTAGAACATATATAATACTTACTATTATATAACACAATGCTTCCAATAATATATCGTTTATGCTCTTCCCAATCCATTAATTTTTTTAAAATTATTTTTTATTCATTTTTATTTATTAAAATTTATTCCTTTTATTATTGAACTTGAAGGGTAACTTAATAAGTTATCCTTTTTATTTATTTCAACATTATTGAATATATTTATTTCATTTTCTGTAGGAAGTCTATCTTTTATAAAGTAATTTGTAGAAGAATCTTCTAATATTATTTTGTGAGAGTCTTTGTCCAAAATTATTTGCCAATCATAATTGTATTCATTTGGTAACATTTTAAACATTTTCCATAATCGTTTTATGCTAATGTTACTACTACTGTTATTAAAATATACACCATCAAATCCGTAATCTGTTATTTTTTTAATAATACCAATCTCATGTTCTAATTCTAAATCTTGAGGATAATAAATAAATTTAACATTCCTATATTGAAATTTTAGTTTATAATGAAAAAGATCTAATAAATCTAACGAATCACTTTTTATTATTATATGTGTAACAAATTCGTATTGAAGATAACATTGTATATTTTTATAATCTGTTTCAACTATAAAATTCATTTACTTTATTTTAAAAAATAAAAATAAAAACAAATTTTATTCATAATCATAATTTTATACCAGCCATCTAATAAAAATATTACACCAGAAAACCTACGGTTCTAAAGAGTTATTAAGTTATTTAATAAAATTTTATATAATTATTTATATAAAATAATATGAATCGACCATCATGGGATGATTATTTTATGAATATAGCCGCATTAACATCACATCGTAGTAATTGTATAAAAAGAAAAGTTGGGTGTATTATAGTAAAAGACAAACGTATTTTATCATTGGGTTATAATGGAACCCCTACAAATATAAAAAATTGTTATGAAGGAGGTTGTGATAGATGTAATGAAATTACAATATCTGGACATTCTCTTGATTTATGTATCTGCATACACGCAGAACAAAATGCGTTACTGTTCAATTCAAAAAACGAACTATCTGATAGTGTTTTATATACTACCCTCCACCCTTGTATCGCTTGTTGTAAATTAATTATACAATGCGGTATTAGTAAAATTCACTATATTGAAGATTATAATCACGAAATAACTCGTGATGCGCAAAAATTATTAAAGTCTGCAAATATAGATTGTATTAAACTTAACCAACCGCATTAAATTTCTACTAGTTCATCTTTAACTATGTTTAACATTTTTTTATATACTTCTTTTATTTTTTCTTTGTCATTTTTTGAGATTTTTATAATTCTTAATTTAGTTTTCACACATTCTATGATTTCTTCCTCTTTTTTATGTAATAAAATGTTTTTTAGGATTTCTTCATTTATAATTAACTCTGTATTTTTGTTTAATATACTTTTATTAGAAACCCATTTTTTTTTTAGTTTTTTCTCGTATATGTCCGAATCATAATCTATGTTGTAATTAGAAAGGTTCGCTCCTTTGATATAACCATTAACAGAATCCCATTTAAATTTTATTTTCAAAATTTCTTTTTGTAAAAATTCTTTAAATTTTATACTTTTTTTATTGAAATCGCAAAAAGAAATTATTCGTTCATTCTTTTCTTGTTCTGATAGTTCATTCCATTCTTTACCAGAATATTTACCATCTTGTTTTGATAAATTTAATGAGTATTGTCTAACCAAAAAATCATAATAATCAGTATCCAAATGTTTTAGAGTTTTTTCTCTAAATTGTAATGTATCATGGTAATTTTTTTTTTCTTTTTCGTATAACAATAATAATTCTTCTAATTCTATTAACAATTGTATATTAAATATATTTTCTTTAGTTTTTTCATCTATTAAAATTGGGATTTGAATATTATATTTATATTCTAAAAACTTTTTAACAATTGTATTATTAATATCAGAAACAGTTTTCAATATTTCTTTATATATTTCCTTTATTTTTTTTGATTTTATTTTTGATATTGTGTATTGTTGAATTTTATTATTCAAATCATCCCAATCACAATTTTCCTTTATGATATTTTCCTTTAAGATATTTTCTATTTTGTTTTCAATATTTATGTATTTCTCTTTATCTAATTTAGAATACAATTTATCATACAGTATAAAATATTTCTCGCCTTTATCTACTTTGGATTCTAACCATTGTTTTTTTAATAATAGAAATTTTTTAGAACTTTCTCCCTTCAAAACTTCTTTATCATATAATTCTATAAATTCTCCATATGCATTAACTATAGAATAATGAAAAAACAATTTAGATGGTAACTCAACATCATCGTTTTTTAAATGTAATTCATATATTTTCTGATATATTTTATTTAATTCTTCCTTTTTATCATAATCTTCCTTGTTTAATTTATTTAATCTTCCAACTTCTCGTTTTACTTTATTTATCGCTTTTTCTTTTTGTAATTTTTTCAAATCATCTTTCAATTTTTCTATTGTATCTTTATCAGCTTTGTCTTCGATTAATTGTTGTATTTTTGAATGTACTTGTTGTATTTCTTTCTGTAATTCTAACATTAATTATTTATTATTAGAATTATTTTTTCATTTTCTTTCAAAAACTTCACCATTTTCATTCTTTTTAATATCTTCGTATGGTGATACAATTCTACGATAATATTCTGCTTTCACGCATTCCAACATTCCTATTACGTTATTTAAATTTTGATAATTCATTCCTTGTTTTTCTACAAATGTATGAATAATTTTAGAAATCATATAATTTAATTTACCATGCGTATTTATGTTATTATCAATTATATTTTCTAAAACTTCGTTTAGTAATTTATCAATTCCTTTTCTCTCTGTTTCAGGAATATATGGCATTTTTTTATTAAAATTAAAATTTAATATTCATTTTTTATTTTATAATATCAACACACAATGTCCCTTACTAAACAAGAGCGCTATTTATTATTTCTCATTGGATGTATGGGAAGTAGATACATGTTAACGTTTATTGCTAAAAATAATACAGAACTTTTACCTTTATTAGCTAAAATTACCTTAATTCCAGCAATAGGATTTATAATAATTTATCTTTTTGGATTGCGTAAGGTAGGTTTTGAAGTTTCCGGTGAACAAATTTGGTGGAACTATTTACGACCCGTTCATGGGGTTTTATGGCTATTATTTTCATATCTTGCTATGAATAAGAATAAAAATGCTTGGATTATTTTATTTATAGATACAACTTTTGGTCTTTTAATGTGGGCAAACCATCATGGTTTTACACAGTTGTAGTTCTTGCTTTAAATTTTAATGTATTCGATATAAAATTTGTTATATTTGGTGATGTATATAACATTTGACCTGATGTATTTATTGTAAAAACTAAACCTGTTTTATCACCTACAAATGAACTATGCATTTGCCATGTATTAAATTTTCTTATCCCTAATAGGTTGTATATCGCGTATCTATTATTTAAATCACCCGCTGTTAATATACTAACCGAAAGTTGAGCATCAAATGAACGAACACTTGATCCAAAACTAAAACTTGTTATTGGTAATGGTGATGAGACATTATTAGCAGCATTAAAACTTCTCTCTCTAACTATATCGCCTGTATTTGGTAAAATATCAATTGTATTTACTAATAAACTAGAAACTGAAAATGTTGCAAGACCATTTAAAACAGAATTTGATAATATATTTAATGTTGAACTTGTTAAATTCGTTGTTAATATGTTTGTATTTGTTATATTCCCAGATATTATATTCCCTATACTTGCACTTGTCAATATAGTTCCACCAGTTACAGTTAAACTATTTATTAAAGCATTTCCTATCACATTTAAATTAGATGTTGTAAGACCTCCGTTAAGAATTGTCTGTCCTGAAACGTATAAACTACTTGTAGTTATAGGACCAAAAAAACCAGATATATACGAATTTTGTATTGTAGAATTCAAAATTGGTGTATTAATTATTTGCCCCCCGTCTATATATGCGTTTCCTTCAAAATATACTGACATTTTATAAAAATGTTACGATTATTATAAAACTTTAAAAAAATAAAATTTAATAAACTTAATCCATTATTTTTTTATTTTAATTAATTAAATGGATTCTATTCTTGATGATACTTTAACAATTATTTATAATCATTCTAAATCAAAAAAAATAAAACAACAAATTCTTAATATATTAAAACCATATTTTTATAGTATTATAGTAATTCTTATTATTATTGTCTTGACAAATATATCTATTTTTACAATAATTGTCTCAAACAAATTAATTACAAGGTTAAACTAAAAATTTTTTTCCATTCTTCAAACTTTTCTTCTCGTTGTAACATTATTTTTTCTTCTTTTACAAGTTTTTCACACGTATTTAAACATCTTTTTATATTATTTAATTGTAAATCTATTATGTCATTATTTATATTATCAATTACATTCCTAAATATAGGATTTATTTCTATTAAAACACCACGTGATAGATTTTCAAAAATTTCTTTTGATGGTGATTTTTTAAAATTTTTACATATAATATATTTCTCAGAATTCGTTGGTCTTGATGTTAACGGTTTATACGCATAAACATTTTCATAACATTCGTATAATAATTGCAAAATAGTATAACTAAAATCAGAATATGTTTCAAATACTTTCAAAAACGAATTCCCACCTTCTTTTTGTAATTGTATTATGAAAAATAATTGTGATAAAATTATTTTTTGATGTTGTAATTCTTTATTATAATCATCCAGATCTTGTAAACCACCATCTGCTGTTATTAAATCAAATTTAAGTTTCCTTTTATTAAACCACTCAATGTTATTCCAATTATTAATATCTCCTGTACCGTCTTCACCATAACTGATACATACACTCTTTTTATTATTTATATATTTAGAATAAAACAAACCTTTTTTTAAAGAAAACGAATAAATACTTTTTTTTATAATAAAATCAGCTTTGTCTTTAATGTGTGTGTCACCTCGTTTTAATAATGTTCCTTGTATAAATCCACCAGGACTTTCACAACAATGCAAAACCAAATCATTTTTCCGTAATAAAGAAAATGTAGTTATAATTTCCCAATATTTATAAAATGCTCTATTAATTACTTCCCCAACTATTTTAAAATCATATGGATTATTTATCCATCGTGCTTTTTTCCATATTTCTTGTGAATAATTTTTTATTTGATCCTTTTGTTCTTCTAGTAAAATTATTTTGTCATTTAAATCAATTTTATTAATTTGTGTGTCGCATTCTGATGTTAATTTCCATGATATACCTTTCATTTAATTACTGTTAAAATAATTGTTAAATTCATTTTTTAACAATTTTTATTTATCAATTTCCAAACGTATTTTCTTTACATACATTTATATATAAAATAAAATCATCCTTTTTATGTTCATCGTATATGACAGATATATTAGAACTTATGGGAATCATTGTATTATTGATTAAAAAAAACAATGCTTCTTCTTCTCTTATTCCAGTAATATTTTTTCTTACATGCATAATAACTTGACCTAATGTATTCGATTTTCTAATTAAATATTTCTTTTTTGATATCTCTAAATCGCTTTCTATCATTACAGGGACAAAATCAGGATACTTTTCTAATAAATTCTTTATCTGCATTTTTCTTTTTATTTAAAAATAAAATTAATTTAAAAATTAATATTATAAAACACAATAATGAAAAAATTAACTGATTCTGATTTTATTATTACTAAAAATGACGTTTTTATAAATTTTGGAAACAAATACAAAAAACAACCAGGTTTATTATTGATATGGGCCGACTGGTGTCCTCATTGTCACACTTTTCTTCCTGTTTTTAAAAATATTGATAAAAAAATTGGAAATGATTTTAGCATGTTATCAGTTGAATATTCCGTTTTAGAAAAAAATCCATCTTTAAATAAAGCTCTCTCTTTCCAAGGATTTCCAACAATTAAATTTTTTAATCAATATGGTAAAATAACAGAAACATACAATGGCTCTTCACGTTCAGAAAAAGACGTTCTTGATTATATTTGTAAAATTTATCATAAATGTCTCTAAAAAATTGAATTTAATTCGTTTAATTATTATTTTAAAAATATTTTTTTAAAATCAAGAATGAATAAGAAAGAAATAGATTTTTTATTTGAAGATCCTCCTCTTCCATCTCAAAAATATGCATTAATTTCTATTGTTGGTCCTCATATGCCTCAAAAGTGCGATGTTTGGGGTATTAAAATTAGAGGTACAGCATCATCCGAACAACAAGCTTTAGATTTATCTAAACGTTTAAATGAAATTGATCCAGATTACGATATTTACACTGCTGAAGTTGGTAAGTTTTTCCCATTAAAAGTATCTCCTCATGAAATTGACCAAGTTCATTCAAATTCTCAACTTAACGAATTGATTAAGAATTATAAGAATAACAAAGAACAAGCAACTCAACATTTTTATGAACGCAAAAATCAGATGATTAAAGATGCTATTCGTGAAGGCAGAGAGCATAATGATTTAGACAAAGAAGAACATCCAACAGCTGTTTTATATAGAATTAAAACTCTTAAGGATAAACAACAAGAATTAACAGAGTTATTACAAAAAACTGAAACTGAATTAAAGGATGCTGAAGCAAAATTTTCATTATATTCCGAAGAAGAACGTCTAAGTGCAGAAAAAGAATTTCAGACAGAACAAGAACCTTCTGATTCTACTGAAAAATCCGTAGAGACATTACGTGAAACTTTAGAACCTATTCCAGAACAAGAAACTGAAGAGAATCTGTCTTCTGTTATTAATGATATTCAATTGAATGAAAAAGAATTAGATGAATTAAAACGCTTACGAAATGACATGACACGTTCTACGAATCAATTATTATATAACAAATTAACAAAATCAATCCAAGAAACTGAAAGTAAAATTAAGGAACTTAAGGAAAAATTAACAAATGGTGGTTCTGTTAATAGTTTTATGAAATCACAATTTGAAACAAACACTTATTCTTATTTGGAATAAGAGTCGCTATGTAGAAAATAATATGTTTCTATATTTTTTTATATAATTGTCATTTAAATTTAACAATTGGAAATATTCAAATGAATATCCTAATAATCTGTGTATTATAAAAAATATACAATAAACACCACATTCTGTATTTTGTTTTTGATGTTTAACTTTATTCCAAATAAAGTTAAACTGATGTTTGTCAACTACATATAATATAAATCTTTTTATATAAGATATTGATGGTTTACCTAGTGAATCAAAATATTCTATTTGTTTTTTTTTTATATCTATAAATACAACTACCCAATGACTACCTTTTTCATTGTGTTTATCTAAATTAAAAACGATTGAAACATATCCTTTTTTTTTTAGTAATTCGTTATTTATTGTTTCTAATTCTGACGGATATAACGTGAAAAAATCACTTGGTAATGTACCATAATATTTAAAATTTGGAAATGTTTTAGTTTTTTGTATTTGATTAAAAACATTGTTAATTGTTGATGTCGTTAATAATCTTTCACCAATCGGTTTAAAGGTATATTTATATATTTGCTCTTTAATTTTTTTGCTTGGTATATTCTCTATAAAATCCATTAAAATCCATTTATTTTCTTTTTTATCTAATGATTTTAATCTATTGTATAATTGTTTATAATTATCTTCAAAATTAGTAGTTATTTTTATTTCTTTGGGATGAATACATTTTTTATTAAAACATAACTTGCCTTGTGTATATTTATTATAAGCTTTACAAATTTCTACTATTTGAATATCTGAAAAACAACTTAAATTTGTGTTCCATTTATTCGATATTGCACATTCCATATTAATAATATTATTAATTAATATTATTTTTATAAAATTCTTTATAAATTGTTATATGCGACTTCTTTGATAAAGTCCTTGTGTTCATCTATCCATTTGTTAATTTGTTCTTTTGAGACAAACAAACCAACTGTCTTATAATAATGCTCTCTCAATTTTTCTCTTAATTTTCTTGTAGTTAATTCGGTTAAATCACTGTTGTTAATAATTTCTACAATTTTACTTTCCAATTCTTTCATACTTGGCATATCGTCGTCTGTTTCTGTTGTTTCAGATTCTGTATCACTTTCACTTTCATCAGATGTAGAAACTTTAGTTTCACTTAATTCCCTCTCGTCTTCTTCTAATTCGGTATCACTATCCATTTCACTCTTTGTTTTTTTAACTTCCTTATCAGATTCACTCGCTTCACTCATTTTACGTTTTGAAGAAATTTTTGATTCGTCATCGCTTACTTCCATATCTAACATGGACTTGGCCTTTTCTTTTCTAAACTTTTGTCTTAAAGAATCTAGAACAGATTCACTTCCTTTTTTCGCAGAAGAAACTGTTCCAGTAATTGATAACCCTTTCATCGAACGTTCTGTAGCAATATCTTGACGTCTTTCTTTTAAAATTTGACGTTGTTGTTCCAGGTTAGTTTGGCTTGTTGTTTTTTCTGTCAAACATTCTTGATATTCGTTTTCAAGATTTTGATATAAATTATTCCACATTTTCATAAGATGCTTGGAATATTCGTTATCAGGAGAATCTCGTAATACAATTGGTGCTTGTTCTAAATTAGAGAATATATACATTAATTTTTTCTTATCACTTTCTTTAACAGTATCCATTTTTTCTTTTGTTTTTTCTTTATATTCATTCAACAATGGAAGATACTTTTCACCCCACAATAAAACCTTTGTATACACATCAACTTTACCATTATTTTTTATTAATCCAGGAATAGTCATCGTCTTCTTCTCAATTGTTTTAACTTCTTTTGTCAATGGAAATACTTTTAAAATTTCAGAGACATCAGTAGAAGAATTTCCTGTTTTCCCTAATACACTATCAACAAATCGTTCAGCTGCGCTAAAACCATCTTTTACACTCTCACCATCCTTTACTAATTCCGTCCATCCACTTTTTAAAAACATAGAAAAATCATTTTTAATAAACTTCTTTTTCTCTAATACACCAATGAAATTACTCTTTTGCATTTTCTTATTTGTTCGTAAAAGATTTCTATAAACAATTACACTTATAATATAATTAACATCGTTTTTCACCCATTCCTTAATTGATGCGTTTTTCAATAACTTTTTCATAACTTTAACTACATCGTCTACGTTGCCAACCATTGTATAAATATCTCCTGAAAATGGTTCTTTCATATACGAATATAGTTTTTCAATTTTAGTTTTCATACTTTCTTGTGTCTTAGACAATGGTTCGTGCTCTACTTCTACTCTTTCCTTATCTTTATAAGAAGATTTAAATTCTTGTTCCTCTATCATCTTTGGTTGCGGAACTTCTTCTTCAACTTCATCATACACAAAGTCAGGTAGTTCGCTTACTACCTCTTCCTCTTCATACATGTCCTTTTCAAATTTAAAATTTTTTCCAAATTTCTCAACATCATTTTTAAGTGAATAAATCTTCTCCGCTTGGCCATTTTTAAAACCAGAAATCTTGTCACCATCTACAGATACAACTTGAATATAAGCACCATCCTTCAAGAGAATGTCAGCGAAAAACACATCAGATGGATAAATATCCCTTTCTATATAATCCCCTTTGTCTGTAACCATATGCTTAGAAATCTTTCTACCAAGCGCCTCTACAAAAATTTCTAAATGCTTATGAAATTTCTTTACTATTTCACCTTTTTCACCCTTAAATTTTCCTTTCATTACTACTACTTTAACTTCATCTTTGTCTTTCTTGTCAAATTCTTGTTTTGTCAACCTTACAATATCCTTTCCAACACGAACATTATATTGAGTTGGAAAAAATTTCAAAACATTTCCATAATATCCTTTATATTGACCTTTTTTTAATACAACACTATCACTATGTTGAATTGTTGTTTTTTTTGTTTTTTGTGAAGAAATAACTTCTTTTTTTGGAGAATTCGCACTAATGGAAAAATTGGTTGCAAATGAATCTAAGAACGATAACGCCGACATTTTACTCTGTTTATAATGTATATAATTATTTTTTTTTTCATTTTTTATTTTAATTGTTTTACATTTTTAATTATTTCATCAAATTGTTTTGAAAATAAATGCGAATCAGAGTAATCGTTTTGAAAAATTATATCAAAATATTCATCTCTCTCTTTTGTTAATTCTATTTCCGATGTATGATTTTTGAGAGTGTTTATTAAATTTTCATCACCATTTGTCTCCTCTCTTAACCTATCCAAATTTCTGTTATGTGCTTTAATTTTTATTAAAATACCTCCATTTCTTTTAATGTAATCCATTTCATTTTTCATCCGAACATCAGTTACTATAAAATTTTTATATCCCTTTCCCCTTAATACTTTTACCCAGTTATCTAAATATTTTATCCAAATATCATCTCCGTATACATTTCTTCCGTTTTCAACTCCTTCTTTTTGTAATAACATTCGGGATTTTTTATTTTTTTTTATATATAACTCATCATATTCCGTATTATGTTTTGTCATCACGTTTATTTTTAATTGATCAGCAAAGGCAATTTTTATAGTTTTTGATGACTTTTCAAAATATTCTAATAATTTCTCCCCTATATAATCCTTTCCACTACCCATTGGACCACATAAACCTATTAACATAATTTATCTTAAAAATTTGTTTTTAAAATTATTTTTTCAATTTTTATAAAAAAAAATAAATTAATTAGCATTTAATAATGAGAAGGAGAAAAGATAAAGTTTTGATTATTCCATTTACATATACTAAAAAAAATAGATTACGTTTCTTAACCGTAAAAGATAGATATTATAAAGAATGGACTTTTATATCCGGAACTATTGAAAAAAACGAACTACCAGATGAAGCTGCAGTAAGAGAATTATTTGAAGAAACTAAAAAAACTGTTCATATTCAATTGACACCATTTAATCACACTACGTTTACGTTAATTGAATTTAATTATACAGTTTATTTTATTGATATTACAAATTATAAATCAGAAAAAGAAATAATGACCACATTTGCAAACACGCATATGAGAGGTGTTTATAACGAAAATTCATTTTTATCATTCGATGAATTAAATTTTTTTAAATCAAAAAATCTTTGGTCTTTTATTTCTGATTACATATTGCCACATCCTTCATTTTTGTCATTTATTAAACAATTCCAATAAACTTTTTATCATTTATTTTTTTATATTAAAAATATAAAATTGTGCTTTTATTTTTTTTTAACCATTTTTATTCTTTCTCTTTCTTTCAACATTTTTCTTTTTTCTTGCAATTGGTTCCTTTTCTTTTTCTGAGTTTCTATTAATTCATCATTTTTCTTTTTTTGAGCTTCTATTAATTCATCATTTTTCTTTTTTTGAGCTTCTATCTCTTTTAATCTTTTTTTTTCCTTATATTCTTCACTTTGATAAATATTTTTTACCCCATACCTTTCCAACATTGTTTTTCTACTTTTTTCTAAAATTTCTTTATTTTGAAAATTATTTTCAATACCGTACCTTTCCAACATTGTTTTTTTCTTTTTTTCTTGAATTTCTTTATTTTTTAAAGCATGTTCAACACCATACCTTTCCAACATTGTTTTTTTCTTTTTTTCTTGAAATTTTTTATTCTTTTGTATTTCTTTTTTTACTATTTCTAAAGCGTCATCTAATTCTTTGTCTATTTGTTTCTGTTTTTTTTGTTCTTCTTTCAAAAACTTATCTATCCATTTTTTTTTTAAACTTGAAGATGTTCCACCTTCTTGATCTTTTTTTTTTAATGCTGTTTTTGGAAATAAAATTTTACGCGGGTATTCAACAATTTTATCACCACCATACCTTTGTTTTTTTCTTTTTTCTTGAAATTCTTTACTTTGTTGCGGATATTCAACACCATATTTTTCTAAGTTTGTTTTTCTTGTTTTTTCTTGAATTTCTTTTCTTTGCTGCGGAGTTTTTTCTCTAATTTCTTTCATTTGTTGTGGGTATTCAACACCATACTTTTTTAAGTTTGTTTTTCTTATTTTTTCTTGAATCTCTTTATTTTGAAAAGGATTTTCTACACCATATTTCCTTATGTTAGTTAGTTTTCTCTTTATGTTAATTCTTTCTTTCATTATTTCTTTATAAAGATCTTCTTCAGTTTTAACATCTTTATCTACCCACTTCATTTTTAATTTTATCAAATAAAATAAATTTTGTTTCATTAAATAAAATAATTTATTGAGGTGTATAAAGGTAATGAGTAATTCATTCTCATCTAAAGGTGGTTATCGCAGTAAACCATTAAAAGGTGGTGGGGTAAGTTCTAATTATGGTATTTTTGACACTATTATTGCAAATACTGTAAAATTTGAAAATGTTCAAATTGAAGGTATTGTTGAAGATTTACTTCTTTCTAATGTTATTATAGAAGATTCTATTATTAATAATACTCCAATAGGCCTTGATGAGCCAAATGCTGGTCAATTTACAACTTTAAACACATTCTCTTATGTTAATTTTTCAGGAAGTTTAGGTTCAGTTTCATGGGATCCATCTACGAGTCTTTTTTTTATAACATCAGATTTACGAGTCGGTGGATGTAGTTTATTAGGTAATTTAGATATATGTAATAACACGATTTCAGCTGTAAATTCAAATGGAGATATTATAATTTCCCCAAATAATTTAGGAAAAGTGTCTATAACTGGTCCTATAAATAATGTTTCAAATTTGGGTAATCTTGTTATAACTATGATTACAGGCGGGGGAACTGTCACAACTTATTTAAATCAAATTTATACTTCGCAAACTGGTAGTATAACTTTAAATGGTAATAATGGTATACAATTAAACTCTACACAAGGTATTACTCAAAATGCTTCGTTTATAACTTTAAACTCTTTAAATGATATAACACTAAATTCATTATCTGATGTTTTTATCAATTCTTTAAGTGATATCTTTTTAAATACTACAAACGGAAGTGTTTTTATACCTGATAAAACAAAATTATCATTTAATACAACAACAAATACAAGCATTTTTTCAAGTAGTGGAAATTTAGTAATCCTATCCCCTTCATTATATTTTTCAAACAGTAATTTGTTTATTCCTCAAAACTCATTGTTAAATGTAGGATCTACGATTTTAAAAGAAGATACTTCTGGAAACTTTTCAATTACCGACACAAATTCAATTTCTTTTATTAGTAGTATTACTAACATAAATAATTCGTCTGGACAGCTGAATATCAGGAACACTCTCACAAATATTTCTTCAAATACATTAAATATATCCTCTGGAAGTTTAAACATTAATTCAAGTGTTTCTAATATATCAGGTGCTTTGAATATTAGAGATCCAATTGTTTCTATTAGTGCTTTTTCCACAGGAACTAATGATTTTTTAGATAGAGGTATAGAATATTTCTATTTCAACTCGCAAGCAAATTTAATGAACAGAGGATGGTTTGGTTGGAAAAATAGTGATAACGCCTTTGAATTTTATCAAAACGCATTAAATTCTAACGAAATTATTAGTGGAACGCTTGGAAACATAAAAACAAACACACTTTTTATGAACAACATTATTTTCCAATCGCAAGGAAATATTGATTTAAATTGTGGTTCTTTACAGGATGTTACAACAATTACAGGATGCACTACGGGTATTGTTATATCATCTTCAAGTTTGTCTTTGTCTAACGCTAATATTAATATACCACAAAACTCCTATTTAAATTTCGGTTCAAATTATTATTTTCAAAATACATCTGGTAATCTTGTTTTAAATAACAATTCTATTGGTAATTTTGTTATAAATTCTAATGTTATTATTAATGGTACTACAACAAATGTTTATACTCAAAATACATATTTACAAGATCCTATTTTATCTCTTAATAAATACTCTACCAATCTTACTTTTAATGATAATAAAGATAGGGGTATTGAATTTTTTTGGCATAATGGTTCAACGGAAAAATTAGGTTTTTTTGGATTTGACAATTCTAAAAATAGATTTGTTTTTATACCAGATGGTATTAATACTAACGAAGTTTTTTCAGGTTCTCTTGGTAACGTAGAATTTAATAATGGATTTTTTAATAATTTAGATCTTAATAACGGGTCTATTAGTAATGTCTCATTCCTTTCTTCAAATTCGTTAACGGTATCTACAGGTAATTTAAACTTAAATTCCCCTTTAATTAATTTTCCAGCAACATCTTCTTTATTATTTGGTTCATCAGCAAGTATCATATCATCATCTGGTTCGTTGGTGGTATCAGCAAATATCACAAGAATATCAAGTTCTTCCGTTTTATTAAATAATAATACATCATTAGGGTTTGGGAGTGTAAGTAATATTGTAAATTCAAACGGTAATTTAATTATTAATAATACAGTTGGTGATATTCTATTATATCCAAGATATTCATCCGGTAATATATTTATTCCAAGTTACACTGATTTAAATTTCGCTAATACTTCCAATGGTATTTATAGTGATGGTAGTCAATTGTATATTTACGGGAATGACAATGCCTCTATAACTGTTCCTGTATTAACCATTACAGGTAATGTTAATATTTTAGGAAATTTAAACAGTATTTCAACAAGCTTTGATCAAAATGCTTATATGCTAGAATTAGGAACAGATTTACTTATTGATATTTCCACTGTAACAACAACTTCAACCTCAGGTGTTTATAGAATTACAACAGATACTGTTAATTATTTAAACACTGGAGATCTTGTATTATTAAAAGATACTAACACCATACCTATTATTGACGGAACTTATTCTGTTATTTCTTCGGTGTCTCCTTTTGCTTTTAATATTAGTACAGGTAATTTATCAAGTTTAGGTACTGGTTTAGGTACGGTAAGAAGTAATCTTACTTTTGATCAACAAAAAGACGTTGGTATACAGGTTAATTATTGGTCAACTGTTGGCAATACATCTATTACATCCGGTAGTGCAAATTATAAAACTGGATTTTTTGGATTCCAACGTTCAACAGAAAGATGGGTTTATTATAATAATGCTACTATCGCAAATAATGTAATTATAAATGGAAGTTATAGCGATATTCAAATTAATAAATTATTTACAAATAATATCTCAGGTTTTATTTTAGATGGTAATTTAATAGGAGGTTCTCAGCTAATTTCTGGAACAAATTTCTCTATCTCTGGTGGTAACATTAATAATACTCCTATTGGTATGTTAACCCCTAATCAAGGTTCTTTTACAAATCTCGTATCAAATACTAATACAACTCTAGCAAATGTATCCTTTTCAAATTCATTATATTATTCTTCTGAACGTTTAACAACCGGATCTTTATTTTTAACAAAATCTCCTACTTTAAATAAAATCACTTCTATTGTTAAAGTTATTGATAATAATATAAATACATCTGGAACAATGCCTTCTTCTGCTTTAGATGGTTCGTATAAAATTATAGCTTGTTCACAAATTGGTTTAAATTCCACTTATACCTTATTTTTTGGTTCTGGTAAATTAATAACCCCTAACCCCCTTAACCCATCTGCCCAACCAGAAAAAATAACGTTTAAAAGACAATCTCAAAGTGCACATTTTATATATGATAGCGATTTGTCTGCATGGATTTTACTAAGTTCTGGGGGATATGTATCTTAATTTTTTTTTTATTTCAATAATATTAAATGATTATTGTGATAGAATATTTTTTTGATAAATTTTATTTCAATCCATTAGGTATATACGCTTCCGATGATATCTATAAACAAAATTTTAAGGAAATGGAACATTATATACATTATATTCCATATACAACAAATGATACTTATAAAACATTTTTACAAATAACTCTTGATAGTGAAGCAAATGTGATGAATCTTAAATTTAAAAATAAAATTAAACCTTCTAAAAAATGGGAAATTGAAGAACCAACACTTTTCTCTGGTTGTTTAGGAAATGTCCAGTATTCTAATAAATCAAAAAAAAGAGCATTTTATAAATTGCCAGAAAAGGAAGTTTCTCTTTGGTCTTTTGGTACACGATTATTTATAAAAAATTGGACAGAAGGAACTAATTCTAAAAATACCAATTATGCACTACTTCATAAAGATATTGAGAAGGAATTGAAAATGACAGTCAATGAAAAAGAATATACAATTTATAGAGGGTTAGGTTGGAAAAAATTTGGAAGCGGTCTTTCATTATTTTTAAAAAATATTATTGATGGAAATTTATATGGTATAGGCGATAAGATGATTATTAATATACCAAATTTATCTTCTTGGAGCGAAGATGTAGATATAGCTAATGGATTTGCCAAATCTGGTGGTGATTATGGTGATTTTGATGAAAAATCATTGGACTTCAGCGAATATTTTGGAATTTTAATAAAAATGACAACAGATTCTAAAAATGTGTTGTGTAAATTATTTGATGATGAAAAAGAATTAATAATTTTACCTAACATATATACAGTTGAAATTGTTAGTTTATATCACAATAATAAAGAGGTCTCTAGCATGAAAGATTGGTTTTAATTTTACGAAATACAATTAATATAATATTTATTTTATTAATAAATTTAAAATGAATATAAAATTCAAAGAAATAATTAAAAATGTGAATGATCTTGAGTTCATTGATGCTTTTTCATTAATTTTAAGGGAAATAATAAAGTTTATTAATAATCAAAAATTTATTAATGACAAATTTCCTATATTATTTCAGGAAAAACTTAATATTACCCAACCATATGATCCTGAAAAAACAATGTTTTTTGGAGTTTGTGAACACCATGATTTTAAGGGGCATTCTTTTTTTTTCTCTCCATTAAAAATGTATAAAAATGAAAAAATATACAATAACTGTAAAATTATTAATTCTTTATCATCTTTTATAAAATTTGGAAATTTTTTATCAATAGGAAATGTTGAAAATAATCAAATTTTTAAGTTAAATAAAGATGATTATGGTAAATTTTTGATTTTAATTCTTGATAAAAATAAAAATAAAATTATAGATATGTATTTTGAAAATGATTTTGATCTTATTAAAGAATACGGTTTTGGCTGGGATCTAAATCTTAATTCAAAATTTTATTTTTCACATAATTACATCGAATTATACAAAGACAATTTTGTAAAATCGTATTTCAATTTACCAAATATAAACATGTCAGAATGGAGTTTAATGACTAGAATTTTTATAGGATTTTGGAAGATTAACACAAACATTGTAAATAGTAATTATGAACTACTTGATAAAGAAATTGAACAAGAATTGAAATTAACTGTAACTGAGTCAAAATATACAATTTATAGAGGTTTATCATGGAATTTAAAACATAATACAATTAAAGTTTTTTTAGAAAGTATAAAATACACTTTATATACTATTGGTGATAGTATGTTGTTAAATGTGCCTAACATGACGTCATGGTCAAAAAAAGAAAAAATTGCGAACGCATTTGCAACAAGGGATGATTATGGAATTCTTCTAAAAATGACTACAGAATCAAAAAATGTATTATGTGACATATCAGGTTTTGAAGATGAGATGATTATATTGCCAAATACTTATAAAGTAGAAATTGTTAAATTATACAAAAATAAAAAACAAATAACAAATATGAAAGAATGGTATGACTTTTAAAAAATTGAATTTAAAAAAGAATTTTATACTATTACTAACATCTCATTTAATGAGCGGTGAGAATTTTTTAAAAGAATTAAATGAATTTATTTCATGGGGTAAATATAAATTGAATTCTGGTAATAAATGGAATGTTTTATTACAAAAGTATGATGAACCTAAAAGAAATAAATTAATTAATTATTTAAAATTACATGTTGAAAATGATGTTATTATAGATATAACTGAAAAACCAATAACAGATTGTAAAAAAATTTTTGAAGAATTTAAAAACTGGAAAATTAGTCAAAAAGATGTTAAAGAAAGAAAATCCAGAGGAAGAAAGAAAAAAATAGAAAAAGAAGACGATGATGGCTTTTCTAAATGGAACAAAATTGAATGGTTAGATAAAACTACTATTCCTTATCCTTATTTTTTTCAAATTGAAGATAATGAATATAAATTAATACTAGAAAATGAAGATATTTTTCTTTTAAAAAAAAATGGAAATATTCATTTTGAATTTATTACTAATAAATTAAAAGAGATCTTAAGTAAAGAATTTAATTTACTTTTAAAAGATTCTATCGAAGATGATACTGATTTTAGTATATCGCACGCTGTTTATTATGATGGAGCTTTGGATTTAGAAGATATTGATATATCTAATATTCTTTTGTAAATTAAAATAATTAATTTATTACTAAATTTTAAAAAATGGCAGGTGGAATTTTTCCAGGAAAACCCTTTGAATTGAATATTAAATGTGTAATAATCACATTACTCCTTGCTTCAGGATATTGGTATTTACCATCTAAAAATTTGTATGTATTAATAGTACTTTTATGGTTACCTTACATTTTAATAGCATGGTATGATTATTTATACGATTGTAAAACTAAAATGCAACCAACTTTATTCCCATTCGGTAGATATCTATTTTTACCATTTAAACCACCTTACTATAAACAAGCTTTTGATAAACTTGATAAAGAAAAAATACAAACTATGGACTATTTAGATCATAATGTATTATGGACACTAATTATTGTTGTTGTTGCATATTATATTTTAAAAAATAAGAAATAATAGATTTTTCAATTAATTCAATATTGGAAATTGTTAAAATAGGCTGTTGTTTAAAACCCAGTAGTATTAATCTTGCTGTTATCTCATTACTTAATTCTAGCATGTTTAAATCAGTTTTTTCATTTAAAATATTTAATAAACAGTATGTAAACGCCCCTTGGGGAATATTATTAAATTTTGTATCAATTGATGATTCAGAGTCTTGACATCCTGATAATAAAACACATTTTCCTTCATTTTTTTTATTTGTAATTGTATCAAATAAAAATGAAAATTTCCATTCATCGCACTTAAAAGGCATTCCTCTTATTATATTTTTTTTACATTGAGATATTGGTCTCATCGTATATTCTAAATCAAATAATGTTCCGGAATGACAACAATCTATAAATCCTATTAAACTTGTATTTTTTTTAATTTTTTCAATCATATTATTGTATAACCAATCATCTGATATATACCCAGATATTTTGTAATCTATTGGTATAATTAGCTCATCCTTACCATCCTTTTCATCATTTGTAGTATCGATTATATAAGAACCATGTCCAGAATAATAGAAAAATAAAGTATTTTCTTCATTTTCAGGTAAATTAACAAGCCATTCAATTGATTTTTGTATATTTTTTTTTAAAGGATACAATTTTTCTTCAGATATTTCTATTATCTCTGAATCATTGAATTTATATTTATTAATTAATATATTTTTTATATTTTTAACATCATTTAAACAACCTCTTAACTGCTGTTCTGAACCATTATAATTAATACCAATTATTAATGCTTTTCTCATTTTATATTATTCAATAAAAAGAGAATTTTAAAAAAAATTAACATACACATTTCTTTTCAGCACGTTTTCCAGCACTTCGTTTTGTAGCACTCTTTTCGGCACGTTTTCCAACACTTCGTTTTCCAGCACTACGTTTTCTAGCACTCTTTTCAGCACGCTTGGTAGCACTCTTCTTTTCAGCACGTTTAGAAGCACTTCGTTTTGTAGCACTCTTCTTTTCAGCACGTTTAGAAGCACTTCGTTTTATAGCACTCTTCTTTTCAGCACGTTTTCCAACACTAGGCTTAGTAACACTTCTTTTTGTAGCACTCTTCTTTTCAGCACGTTTAGAAGCACTTCGTTTTGTAGCACTCTTCTTTTCAGCACGTTTTCCAACACTAGGCTTAGTAACCTCCTGACACATTAGAAAACAATTTAACTTCTTGTTCAAATGCTTTACGACGTTCTACTTCCATATTATCCTTTTGTTTTTCTAATTTTGATATAGCGTTTAACGCCAAATCTTTATACTTTTGTGGATAATTAGATGGTAATGAGGTTGGAAGTTTGTATCGTTTTGCCCAAAAGGAGAGATTATTTCCTAAAATTATAGGTATTTCTTTTGTAGCTAAAATTAAACAAACACCTAGAATAATCTCAGGATCATCTGATTTAATTTTTAATAGTTTCTTGTATTTGAAAATTTTTTTATATAATTCATTAACTTCTTCTTCATCATTTTCGTCAATCAAATTCTTGTAATCTTCTACTAAATCTTCAAAATAATCTAATGCATTGTCATTTTGATTTGAATTGTAACCCCAATAGCCCATTTTTTTTATTATTTATAAATAAATAAAATTTTCAAAATACATTCAACACATCTTCTTTTCAGAACGCTTAGTAGCACTTCTTTTTGTAGCACTCTTTTCAGAACGCTTAGTAGCACTTCTTTTTATAACACTCTTTTCAGAACGCTTAGTAGCACTCTTCTTTTCAGCACGCTTTGTAGCACTCTTCTTTTCAGCACGTTTTATAGCACTTCGTTTTGTAGCACTCTTTTCAGCACGCTTAGTAGCACTCTTCTTTTCAGCACGCTTAGTAGCACTCTTCTTTTCAGAACGCTTTGTAGCACTTTGTTTTGTAGCACTCTTTTCAGTAGCACTCTTTTTAGAACTTCTTTTTACAGAACTCTTAAGTTCAATAGATAATTTTCTTATACCTCGTTCTATTTGCTTTTCTTGTTCCTTTAAAAGAGCTAATTCTTTTTTCATTTCTTTTAATTTGTCTTTGGTCATTTTTCCATATATTTTTTCACCTAATTGAGTTTTTAATAAATCATCTAATTCATTTTCGGAATCTGAATCATCTGTTTCTTCATTTTCGTCTTCGCTTTCTTCTGTTTCTGCAAAAGTATTAAAGGCAGTAGAAGGTCCTGCTATAGGTACTCTCTCGCTTCCACTATCGCTTCCACTATCGCTTTCACTGTCGCTTTCACTGTCGCTTTCACTGTCGCTTTCACTGTCGCTTTCACTGTCGCTTTCACTGTCGCTTAAGTCTTTTTCAGTTGGTAAGAAAGTCTCATCGGATTTTAAATAACTCAACAAATCATCTTTATCGCTTTCTGTTAATTCATCAGCTAAAATATCATCAAAATCAAGAGAAGGGACGGATTTGCAAGCTGGTAAATCAGCCCCACCTGACATATTAGAAAACAATTTAACTTCTTGTTCAAATGCTTTACGACGTTCATCGTCCATGTCATCTTTTTGTTCTTGTAATTTTGAAATAGCACCTAATGCTAAATCTTTATACTTTTGCGGATAATCAGATGGTAAGGACAAAGGAAGCTTATATGGTTCTCCTATTACAGGTATTTCTTTTGAAGCTAAAATTAAACAAACACCTAGAATAGTCTCAGGGTCTTCATCTGATTTAATTTTTAATGGTTTCTTGTATTTGAAAATTTTTTTATATAATTCATCCATTGCCTCTTCGTCGTCTTCGTCAATTAAATCCTTGTAATCTTCTACTAAATCTTCAAAATAATCTAGTGCACTGTCATTTTCGTTTGAATGATAACCCCAATAACCCATTTTTTTATTATTTATAAATAAAAAAATTTTCAAAATACTAAAAATAAATTATTTAGTAATGTTAAATGAATATACTTGATAAAATAACCGCTTGGGCTGAAAATTCATATGTTGATGAAGTTTTAATACTTGCTTTAATAATTGTTCTTATAGAAACTTTTGCTCAAATTAATATAAAATCCAGCGAAATAGGTACTTATAAATTTATAATCGGATTATTATTTTATACAATTTTGGGGTTTGTTTTACATTATTCTTATCACAAATTTGACTTGGGTAAAATTAATGTAATATGGTCATGTTGTAGTATAATAATTGCATTAACAATAGGTTATTTACTATATGACGAAGTTATGTCTACAAATAAAATAATTAGTGCTTTATTAGCATTAAGTGCAATAATTGTTTTATCAAATGAATAATTAACCAGAAGAACCAAAACCACCTTCGCCTCTTTCTGTTGTATCTAATTCAGATACTTCTATACATTGCAAATGTTGAATTTGTCGCGGAATGATCTGAACTAATCTAATTGGTAATTGTAAATCAGGTTTTGTATCATCTATTTTTACAAGCGGTACTATAATACTTCCTCTATAACTTCTATCAATGATACCGACATTATTTGCGAGCATATAACCAGATTTTGAAATAGAACTTCTACCTACTAAATCAAAATAATACCCATAAGATGGTTGAACTGATATACCAGTATCATAAAATTCTATTTTACCATTTGTTTTAACTTTCTTTATTAAAGTTAAATCATATCCAGAATCACTCGCCCTTTCTTTATAAGGCGATATAGCATTCTCATCCGTCTTTTTATATTTAAAATAAGGTTTTACTGAAGTCGCTGAACACAAACGTTCATATAATATGTTTAATGATATTAATTTAGTTCCTTTTTTTTCATAGTCAATAAATCCCCCATTTTTATTATACATATCTAACAAATCTAATAACTCCATATTATTCATTTGATTATTATCAATCTCTACACCAACCACTACCCCCCTCTTGTAAATTAGTTTACATTTATTAATAAATGTATCTTCAAGTTCTTCTAAACTCATTTTTTTTAAACCTTCCATTTTTATATTTTTTATTTTTATATTTTTTTAAAAAATTTATTTTTTTTTATTTTTATTTATAAAATGTATTTGTTATATATAATAATAGGTATAAATTGTTATATTATATATAATCAAAATCAACAAATTGTTGAATTAAAAAATAAAATCACAACATTAGAAACAGAAAAAGATTTTATTTTTATAGAATGATTTTAATGTTATTTATAATTTTCATTTTTTTATTTTTCTATATTAAATGAAAATCTCAAAAGAAGACGCAAGAAAATTAGCAGATAAATATAATATTAACTTAAACGTTGTTCCTTTTGAAGAATGGTTAGATGGATTAAATATAGAATTAGAACACACTAACGTATTACTTTCTTGTTATACAAACAAAAAAGACTTTTTAAAAGGGTTGGTTAAAATCGTATTATCACATTTAGAAGAAGACAATAGATATTATTTTTTTCTGACACGAATTGAAAAAATGAGAAGTAAATACTCAAAACCAGTTATATATAAATGAAAATAAATGATTTTATTGAATAATTTATGGAAATATATAATTTACCATATGAATTACAAGAACATATTGTATTATTTTCTGGTTTAGATGTAGCTATAATATTAAATAATAAATATATAATTAAAAAAATATTAAAAGAAAATGATCTAGGATGGGAAGAACTAATAAATAATTATTCTGTTTATACAATAAAATATTTAATAAATATTAATTATAAAAAAGATGATTTACAATATATTTTAAACGATACTGCTTATAGAAATTGTCATTTTTTTGATTATATTATTATGCATGAAGAAAACATTGTAAAAGGTGTTTATAAATTGAATTTTTTAAATAACTTATTTAAACATTCTATGATAACTATTGATATGGTATCAGGATGTCATCCTGATTATATGACATGGATTCAACAAAATTTTCCTATAACTTTTATTTCTCATTATATTAAAAAATGAAAACAAACACTTAATGTTTGGTTTTTAATTAATATTACTTATTAATTTATTTTATTTTTTTATTATAATCAATGTATTTAATAGATTTATTTTTTAAACACTCAAGTGTTTTTTATAAATATTTACAATTTGAAGTAATAGTACTTTTTATTGTTATAATTGGATGCATGACTCTTTTATTTCCTAAAAACTACTCTCATGTAATTATTCTTATATTTTTCTCTGTGATGGTATTAGAATTATATACATTAACAACATTAAAAACATCAGACGAATTTAATGAAACTACATTTTCTAAATTAAATAGAATTGAAAAAACCATGATGATTATTAATAAAAAAGCAACGAAAGAAGATTTTGATTATTTATACATGGATGCAAATCTTATATATTTATTAGATAGTATATTATGGATTGTTAAATATAACCCGTTAGAATTTTATTTACTTGTAAAAGGTTCTAATAATATTCTTAAAATTTTATACGATATAGAATCATTTTATAATGCCAATGGCGTTTATCCTGAAAATATAGCAGAATTATATGATATAGCCTTAGATATACGTACTAAAACTATAAATAATATGCATAATCTAATTTACTCTTTACCACAAAAAGAATTTAAAGAATTCACAAATAATATATCTAATAGATACATTATTCTAATTACTAGAGATTTAAATAAAATTTTAACACATTTAATAAAACACAATAAACAAACAGGAATTAATATCAGAACAAAAATTCCATATTTATTTACATCATCATACGATCCAACTCCATCTTCCTTTCAACAATTTTATTAAAAATGCTTTTTGTATAAGTTTAATAACGTTTTTTCTAAATTTTTGTTGAATAATTTGTGATTACAAACATATCCATTCACAAAATTATTTCGCGTTGTCTTTTTAACATCTTCTAACCTGTTTAAATCAGTTGATAATTCTACAGCTTTTTTTACATAATCGTCTCTTGTATATGTTATGTATTCGCTTAATTCACTTGCGTTAAGTAAACTAGAAGAAACATTTTGAGAATGATAGTGCCTTACATTGTCATATAAAGTCAATACAGGTACGCCCATAACCAACGCTTCACATGTTGTTGTTGTTCCGCAATACGGAAATGTATCTAATGAAATATCTATTTTGTTGTAATCAGGTAAGTGGTCTAAATAAGTATCTGAATAATCCAATATTTCAATTCTGGATGAATATTCTGAAAATTCTTCAAGAAATTGTGTTCTAATTTTGGGCGTTGAAAATTCTTTTGTTTTTATAACAAAACGCGCTGTTGGACATTTTTCTAAAATTTCTTTCCACGTTTTTCTAACCATTTTATTAATTTTATTATACCTATTAAAACTTCCAAATGTGATGTATCCATTTTTTACACACGGTGGTTCCAAAAGAGTTGGGAGTTTATCTAAACCCGTACTAGGAGTATATGATAAGAAACATTTTTCCAAAAATATTAATTTTTCACTATAATATTTTTGTGTATTCTCATCATCGCATGTATAATCCGTTAATCTGTAATCCATTGAATTTAATCCAGATGAATTTGGATAGCCACAATAGCTAATTTGAATAGGTGCAGGTTTTAATGCAAACGTATCTAATCTATTATCACCTGTTTGAGCAGATAAGTCAAATAACATATCAATCTCATCTTCTTGGATTTTATTTTTAAATTCAATTGCAGATAAATTTTTAACAATCTGCCACTTACAATTTGGATACAAGGATTTTAATTCCATAACTTTCATAGAATAACAATACACCTCAAAAATATTCTTATCAATTCCCTTTAATATAGAATCCATAAAATAACTTACAGGATGACATATAAAATCACCACTAACAAATCCTATACGTAATTTCCGTCTTAATCCATTCTTCTTGATAGCATCCACCTCCGTTTTCATTACTTCTTCGTTAACTTTATAATTAGGACACGATTTTCTATAATCAGTTTCTACATGTGGATATATTTTGTTTATACCTTTGTGCATGTTAGAAATATACATTGGATCCTCAATCATATGTGAAATATAATTTAAATCTAATAATTTATTCTGATATGCAAGAGATAACCTTGGTTTGTATTTCAAGGCTGTATTATAACATTCAATCGCCTCAACAAATTCGCACTCATAACATTTTGCTAAACCCATATTCATATATATACTCGCAAACAACATATCTTTATCTATTGATAAACTTGTTTTGTTTTTCTTTAATGATTGAATTGCCTTGTTGTAATGGTAACATGCCTTATCTGTAATTCTTAATTCTGTATATAAAACACCGATATGATTATTTATATCAGGATCGTCTTCGTTTAAAGCATATGCTTTCATATAATATAATAAAGCCAATTCTCTATTCTGGACACTATAATAAATAGAACCCATACCATTTAAACATCGAATTAACAAATCAACTAAAGTATTCTTATCTGTAAAATTACTCTTAATTCGTAACAATTCATAAGCTTGTTTGTAATGTATTAAACTTTTGTCTAAATTATTAATACGATGATACATAAACCCTAAATTATAATGCGTTTGAACATCACATGGATCTAATGGTAAGATTGTTTCTAATAACTGTACATGTTCAGTTGAATCATTGGAATGCGTAATAATATATGTTATTACAGCTTTATACATTTCAATTCCTTTTTCATAAAATGGATCCAATTCAAAACTCTTTTTCAAAATTACTAAAGAAGACTTTAAAATATCCATTTCTGAACGTGTCAATTCTTGACGTTGATTATGTAACCCAACAGTTCTTATCATTAATTCAGAATAAATTGTATATAAATTTATCATTTCCTTTTTTTGTCGTACTATTTTAAATGGATTGAAATTAGCATGGGCATAATTAATTAATTCAGAAGATAATTCTATACATTTAGAGTACCCTTCATGATTTACAACATTTTTTTCTAAAAAATTCTTTTGACACACGTCAAATAAAGACTTCAATTCATTATACTTAACTACAAAGTTCATTTATTATTTTAATTTAATTATTAATTTTTACTTTTTTTATAAACGTAAAAAAATGAATTAATTAAAAATTGATTTTTAATTTAATAATTCAATTTATGAATATTAAAAAAAAAATAGAATTATTAAAAAACAAACCTCAACCTGAACAACGTACTGAAGAATGGTATTCTGAAAGAAATACAAAAATCACTGCATCTGAAGTATCATCTTTATTGTATAAAATACCAGAAGTATGCAATTTATATTTAGAAACATATAATATTTCACCAGATACATTTAAATTTAAAAATACAGAAACCCTTAGTCCTTTTGATACAAAAGATGATTATATTATAAAAAAATGTAATAATTTTTTTGGTGAAAAATCTGTTTATAGAGACACGCCTCACACTTTATGGGGAAAAAAATACGAAGACGTTGTTGCTCGTTTTTATTCTTTACACACAGAAGAGCATATCAACCCTTTTGGTCTTTTAACACATTCTCGTTTAAAATGGTTAGGTGCAAGTCCCGATGGTATTACAGACAATGGTATTATGCTTGAAATTAAATGTCCAAAATCACGTAAAGTGACAGGAGTCCCACCTATTTATTATTGGATTCAAATGCAAATACAATTAGAAGTTGCTAATTTGGATTTATGTGATTACGTTGAATGTGAAATATCAGAATTAACACAAGAAGAATTTTTATCAATTGAAACTAATATTAAACAATTAGGAGTTGTTCTAGAAACAAATTTAGGAGAATATATTTATCCAACTTCTCAGTCTTCTAAAGAAGAATATTTATCGTGGATATCAGAAAATCCTGATTGCACCCCTTCTTTTTATAATATACATAAATGGTTTATAACACGTGTACATAGAAATAAAGAATGGTTCTCTATTATCAAACCAATATTGCAAACAGAATGGAAAAATATTAAACATTTACAAAATAATTTTAATATTTTTCAAGAATACAAAGAAAAAATAGAATTAATTAAACACCATAAATATCATGAAACTTTTAATAATACAGAATGTATAATAGAAGATACAAATTCTACCATGGAATTTTAAAACTCGTTGCACTTTCTTAGAGACGATAATCCTATTGCTACAGCTTGTTTATAATTTGTAATTAATTTACCGTATCGCGATTTTAATTTTTTATCTTTAAATTCCTTCATAACTAAACCCATTTTATTTTTACATTCATCTTTCACTACACCAATCTTAGGATAAATACGTTTTTTAGGGGTCTTTACTTTTTCAACCTTCTTTTGAGATTTTGATGATTTTACTTTTTCAACCTTCTTTTGAGATTTTGATGATTTTACTTTTTCAACCTTCTTTTGGGATTTTGGAGATTTTATTTTTTCAACCTTCTTTTGGGATTTTGGAGATTTTATTTTTTCAACCTTCTTTTGGGATTTTGGAGATTTTATTTTTTCAACCTTCTTTACGCGTTTTTTAGGTTCATCCGCCTTCTTTTTGTTCATTAAGTTATTTTAATAAATTAATTATTTATTAAAAAATGTTTATTTTAATTTCAATTGATCTCTAACATCGCGACGACATATTGGACAAGATGTTTTTTCATTACATAACCAATGTTTTAAACAATCAACATGAAAACAATGATCACATGACAATTTAATACCTTCGTTTATATTATCAATACATATGCAACAATCCTTGTTTTCTATTTTTTGTTTTTGTAACTTATTAAATTCATCTTCTGTTAATACAATTTTAACATCCTCAAGATCGTTAATTAAATTGTTTCCAATATTATTTAAAGACTCTAATGTATCATTAAAATACATATCAAGCAAATTATAACCACCAGTTCTACGTAATTGCCTTCCTATTAAAAATTGTTCAGAAATTAAATTTTGTCTTCTACGTATTGTAGATACTATTTCGTCAGATACCAAAGGAATACTATTAATTTCATCAATTAAAGATTCGAAAATTTCGTTTATAAAATTCATCATTAACTTTTTATTATTGTATTTTTAAAAAAAATTTTCAATTATTTTTGTAATTCAAGTAAATTAACATCTGGAAAATTATCTAATTTTTCATATAAATTACTAAACATATTTCTCAAAGATTTATAATTAGGTTTTTCGTCAAAATCAAGTGATTGAATATATTTAAAATATACTTTATATTCTTTTGGTAAATCATGACAAAAATCTTCTATATTTTCCATACATTCTTGTTTTTTATTACCTATTAATTCATATTTTTTACATTTATCTTTATGTTTTACTCTCTCCCATGGCAATCTACCTTTTAAAAAATATACAAGCAAATATCCAATGCATTCCATATCATCCTTTCTCGATTGTTCTTTACCGGTATGTGCCGATATACTTGCATACCGAGCTGTACCGCAAAATTTTTTTGTCTTCTCATTAAGTTCTATGTGTTCTCCATTTGACTTTTTAAAGTTTTTTGCCAATCCAAAATCTAATAAACATATCTCATTCTTATTTTTTATTACAAAATTATCTGGTTTTATATCTCTATGTATATATCCAGCCTTATGAACATATTTCATAATTGTAATCATCTGTATTGCTAAATATGTTACAGTTTTCAAATCCATTTTCTTTTTATCTTGCATAATTTTTTCTAAACTTGTCCCTAATAATTCCATAACCATGACTTTTTTTTCAGGTGAACCATCTGTAGTCGGTGGGCTTTTAACAATTTTTACTGTTGGTATCCCTAATGATTCATTTTCCTCTAATTCATCTTTATAATATTTGTATATATTTTTATATATACTTGCTTCTATATTTAATACTTTTTCTTTTTGTGAATCTTTTGGGATTTTTATAGCATAAAAATTATTTTTATACCTCGCCTCATAAACATCACCAAATGTCCCTGACGCAATGTATCTTGTTATCTCATATTTACTTATCTTGGTTCCTATCAAACTACTAACTTCCATTTCTATTAATATTTCCTAATTATTTTTTATTTTAAATTTTATCAAATTACAGAGAAAATGAAATAATTAAATTAATCTAATCTTATATGAATTATCTAAGTAAAAAAGGTTATGTAGTGATAAAAGACAATCATCCTGAAAGTCTCTTGAATTCTTTAAAAAAAGAACTAGTAGCTCGTCCATTAGTTGATAAAAAATATGGAAAAGTGATAGAATATCCTGTTTATAAAGAAACTAAAAATAAAATATATATACCTAAGATGTTTGGTTTAAAAAAATTTGGCGAACCTCCTAAATTCTCCGATAATTATTATGGTAAAAACTTAAATGAATGTATATCTTTCAAAGGTTCTCTTCTTGAACATCAAATAGAACCAGTAAATTCATTACTAAATTCTTGTAAGGAATATAAAGGTGGAATATTGGAATTAAATACTGGATTTGGAAAAACTGTATGTGCTTTATATGCTCTTATTTCTCTTGGGAAAAAAACATTAATTGTTGTTAATAAAATTCCTTTATTAAATCAATGGATTGAAGAAATTAAACAATTTATCCCCAATGCATCTATTGGTATTATCCAAGGACAAAAAATTAATGAACAATCAATTCAAAATGCTGATATTATACTTTGTATGTTACAGAGTATGGCTGTTATTGAATATCCTGATAATATCTTGAATAATATTGGAACCTGTATTATAGATGAAATTCATAATCTAAGTTCAAAAACTTTTTCACAAGTTTTATTTAAGGTATGTTCACAATATACAATTGGACTGTCAGCCACACCCAGACGCGCAGACGGTTGCGAATACGTTTATAAATGGCACATTGGAGATATTGTTTATTCAAGCACGTCGGAAAGAAAAGGAAAAGAAGTTATAGTCAATTTTATAAAATTAAAATCAGAAAACTATAAAGAAATTTCAACTACTAATTTCATGGGTCAAAAACAAATACAATTTACAAGTATGATTTCAGAATTAATAACAATGCCAGAAAGAAATTCATATATTATAGAATTAATCGCTGACATATTAGAAAAAGATCCTAATAGAAAATTACTTGTTTTATCCGATAGACGTAGTCATTTAGATACTTTAAAAGCTGAATTATCTAAAAAAATACAACCACATTTTACATACGGATTATTTGTTGGAGGTATGAAAAAACAAGATTTAGATAACTCACGAAAATGTAAAATTATTTTAGCAACATTTTCTGCATTTAAAGAAGGTGTATCGGAAAAAGATCTAGACACGTTGATTTTAACGACACCAAAAAAGTTTGTAGGACATATCAAAAATTCCGTTAAAAAAGAAGGTGGTAATATGGAACAAATTGTAGGTAGAATTTTTAGAAAAGAACACACTGAAAGACATCCAGAAATTTATGATCTTATGGATCACTTTTCTGTTTTTAAAAATCAAGCAAATTCAAGAAAGGTTTTTTATAAAGAACATTTTACAAATGGTATTTTTAATGAAGTTTCACGCGATTTATCTTAATTTTTTTTTACTAAACATTATTAAAACATGTTTATTATAAATTCCGAATTTATGTTGAATCAGCAGTTGTATGTATCAAGAAAATCACAAAGAACTGCTGGAAATTATAATTATTATTTTACACCAAGTATTGGTTTAACATTATATAACGGAAAAGTCTTGTTTCCAGATGATAAAAGTTTTGTTTTAGAATTTCCAAAATCTTCTTGTTTATCACTTTATCATCTTTTATTGAATACTGGAAAATGGCTTGAAGATTCTATAAAAAGAAACTTTATAGATTCATTCTCTTTGTGTCATGGGTTGTGTTTTGAAAATTTTAAAGAAGTTAATGATACATTTAGAATACGTGTTAATTTTGGGAATTCAAAAAATATTAAAGTTTATGATGAGTCAGGTGATCAAATTAGATTTACAGTCCCCAATAAAAATGCTATTTTACAAGAATGCACTGTTGAAATAAAAAACGCATGGAAGCAAAATGGTGTATTAGGATACAACATTGAACTTAGAGAAATTAAGCACTTTTTTTAATTTTATATATTATAATATTTTTGTATTTCTTCTATAACATCTTTTAAATAATTCATATCAGGATTTTGATTAATTATACATTCGCTTTTAACAAAAGTTTTATTTTCATAACCAATACCTTTGTATTCATGTGTTATTTCAAAACCCAATATATCATATAATTGATTATGTTCAATAATTTGACAATGCTTAATGTCTAAATATTGTTGATACATATAACAATATGTTTTATCCGATATATCTTCTGAGAATTTATATTCTTTAACTTCAAAACAACCTCTAAAATTTGACATTAATAAAGTTTTTAATTCTGAAGCCATAATTCTAGACGAATATACACCACATAGAATTTCACTATAAATTTTCAAATTATAATTATTATACACAACAGCATATAATGTATCTTTTGTTTCTTCATCATCATGTCTAGTATCTGTATCCTCTGTATCCTCTGTATCCTCTGTATCATCTGTATCCTCTTCTGTATTATTTAATCTATTATTATCTAATAAAACATCAAGCTCTTCAAAGGGATTATTATCTATTGTCATTTTTATTTTATTTAATTCTTTTTTTACTTTCATTTTTTTAATTAAATGAAAATTAATAAAATTCCCCCTTTATTAAAATGAATTCTTTTAAACTTAACAATTATCTATTACAAGATTGTGAATACATTGAAGAATCAGAACCGCGTTTTTTAATAAAAAAAGGAAATGAAAATGTTATTCGTTGGGAATGGGATGTTTATAATTATTTAATAGAAAATACAAAACTAATTCATTATAGACTTCTTGATAAAATTAATAATAAAATGTTAATTTACAGGATTGATTATAAAAAAATTTCTTTAAACGATTTTTTAAATAAACATAGAAAATCAAAATACAATGTTATTATCCTAAATGAACTATTCTCATTTATTAATACGTTTTATGCAAGTAATTTCATCCATGGAAATTTACACTTGTATAATATTTATGTAGACGAATTCTCATTTTTTAGAAATTTCCGTTTTTATGTTATAGATTTTACTAACTCTTATTTATTATCTGAAGAAGCCAATAACAGTGGTCATTATTTTAAAAAATGCTTTTGTTTAAAAATTACAAGTAATAATTTTAAAGAATTGGCGAAATATATTGATTTTATATCAATATACACATCGTTAAAAAATAAATTTAGGGGTAACTCAAATAAAATAACGGAATTAAAAGAGTTATTTTTATATTATACAAATCCAGACATTTTTAATAAATTTTCCTAAACTACTTTTTTTATTTGCAAATTGCCCTTTTTATATAATTCATATAACTTATCTTTTGTTTGTTTTATCTTATCTTCTTGTAATTCTTCTATCTTTTTATTAGATATAAAAATTATATTTTCATCCAACTGAACAGACCATGTTAAATTCAATGTTGGATTTGCTAACATTATATATTTTGGATATTCAAGTTTCATCAATAACCCACCTGTTCTAAACTTTTTTGTTTTTAAATTATAATACTTTACCCATGTCTTAAACAAAGGCATTTTTGTTAAAAGCTTTTTTTCTTGTATAGTCTTTAAACATACATGATCTTTAATATTAACTTGAATATCTTCTTTTGACATTTTATCTTGTACACTCCCTGATTTTGGTTTTTTATAATTTGCTTCTTTTAAACTTTTAAATCCACCTTCTTGACTGTGTTCTTCTGTTTTGACGGTTCCTCTACCTTCTAAAGTTATTTTATACATTAGTTTTATTAATTAAATTAAATTTCTATAAATTTTTTCAAAATTCTCTGCGGGTTTTTAACAGGATGTCCTTTACGCGAACCTCTTTTGTGTGCTGGTGATATATATCCATTATTTAAAGAGGGTTTTATACCACATTGTTTTAACTTTTTATCAATACGTTCATTCAATAAACCGCATTTTCCTTTACCTCCAATATTATACTCACTTGGCAGCCAAAAACATCTTAGAATATTTATAGAAAAGGAACTATTGAACGCTTTTTCACAAGAATAATACTGACAATCAAGGTTGTTTTGCGTATTATGCGAATACCATATTTTTAAAAACTGCAAAGTAACCTTAGAATAATTAAAACAAAAAATATTTTGATTTTTTAATCTTAAAAATCTTGGGTCATAACATTTTGATTGTGTTATATCAGAATTCTGATTTGGTACAAAAAAATCAATGTTCTTAATATCAAAATATTTTGGATAACGATCAAATTCCGTATCAATCGAGATGTATCTAATATTTTTGTATTTTCTGATTATATTATAAAATAATTGTGGTAAGTTTACTTTTGAATTTTGTTTAAAAATAATATAATTTAATTTTAGTTTATTACACATTTCTTCAAATTTATTAATTTTATCTTGTGAAGTTTTTTTATCTATTAATGTGATAACATACATTTTTTTAGAACTGTTTTTAATTTCTTTATAAATTTTATATTTTTTATAAGGTATTGTAATATCTCTAACTTTCTTTATGCTATATTCTTTTTCTTCACTTCGTTCTTCATAATCTTTTTTCACTTGGGAATATTGTTTATTTGTTAATCCATAATCTTTATAAATAATCAAATCCTTGTTTTTAACACATCTTAATTTCTCACCTTGTTGCCTGTAAAAAAATTTTGGAAAACGATTTTTCTCAACTCTTTTAGCCCATATATCACTTAATTCTCCTGTTTCAAAATCTTCATGTGCTATGACCACCTCGTTTTGTTTATAAAATTCATCTTCAAATTCTTCTTTATATGACGCAACATGTGTATATCTCCCCTCTTCTGGTGAGTAAACATGTTTAGAAAACATATAAAGATAATTCATTGGTAACCACATACATCTTAAAGGAATTGTTAAAAAATTTCTTGTTATTAACCCTGAAAATAATTTATCCTCAGCTAAATTTCTATGTTTTTTTATTGTAGAATCTAATAATTCTAATAACTTTTTAGAGTTGGTTGATGTTGAAAAACCTAAAATTGCACCTGATAATATAAGTTGGTAAATATTAAAACAACTAAAATCAATTTGTTTATTATTTATAAAAAAACAATCATATTCTGCTTCAAACAATTCTGGATATTTCAAAATGCGTAAATCTGTATCTAAAAAAATTAAATTTTTAAATTGCCCTTCAAATTTTTTAATACATTCTTTAATAAATTCTGTCTTGTATGATAAAGCTTCCATATATGAACCTTTTTTTTCAAACTCTTTTCTCTCTTCTATATAATAATTTATTTTTAACTTGTCCATATCAGCTTTAATTCTTTGTACTTGTTGCCCATATGTTAATCCATGAATAGAACCCTTGTTTACATTACCATCCCCCCAATAATATGAAATTATAATAAAATTAGACTTCTCGTTATTTATTATTGGCTCTGCCATTTTAGTTTTAACAAATAAAAAAAAAATAAATGAAAAATAAGTATTATTTAACTATTTTAAAAATGAAGCCAATTAAAATATGTTGTGTATTATGTAATCAAAATTTTTGGATTTTTAATAAACATATTTGTAACGTTAGAAATTCTCAAAACAATATAAACGGTATATTCACTATCAAAAAGTGCGACAATTAAGTTTATTTTCTTTTTTTTTAATATTATTTTATTAAAAAATGGAGCAAAAAATTAACGAATATGTTCAAGTTGCAAAAGAACTAAAAGATTTAAAAAAAATTATTTCAAAAAAATCTAAGAATCTTAAACTTTTAGAAAAAGATATTTTTAATCACATGAAAGAAAACGAAATTGATACAATTTCTTACAACGATGCTCAAATCATTTTATATAATAAAAAAATATCTCAACAATTTAAAAAAGAACATTTATTAGAAACTATGGGAATGAAATTACAAAATGAAGATCAAGCAGAAGAGCTTGTAGATTTTTTATTACAAAATAAAAAATTCACTACAGAACCAAAAATTCGTGTTAAATTATAATTTCCTTAAAATTAATTTAATTTTTCATTTTATAAAATGGAAACTTTTGTAAAATGTTATGAAATTATTAAAAAAGAAAATTTATGGAACGATGATGAAAACATTTTTAAAAAAAATGTTAAAAAATGGGCTGTTCAAAACCATCCTGATAAAAATAAAAATTCCGATGTTGAATTAGTAAAAGACATCTTTTCTTGTAAAGAAAAACACTCGGAATTAAAACTCGTTATTCCATTTATTGAAAAAATATTTGAACTCCAGCAAAAGGCAAATTCAGACTTGAATGAATTACGTAAAAAATGTAGCGAAGTATGGACACAACTACAAAAAACAGAAATAGAACTTAATCGTCAGAAAAATGATCCATGGCCAGATTCTCGTAAAAACGATGAATTACTTAAAAAATTAACATCAACTCAAGCAGAATTACAAGAAAGCAAAAAAGAACGTACTGAACTTTATAACAAAATTAAAGAAATGCAAGAAAATACACACAAAGATAACATCATAGTGCAATTACAAAAAGCCCAAACTGATTTAGATGTATGTAAAAATGAACGTATTCAACTTAATAAAAAAATTAACTTTATAGAGGAAGAATACACACGATTTAATAATCAATTAAAAGATATAAAAGCCGAAAATGAAAGTTTAAATGCCGAAGTTATTAAATTAAAAAAATTAAACGAACAACTAAAAGATGATAAATATGATATGTATGAGAAATTTGTAGTATGTGAAAATAAAAATAAACAACAAATAACTTCATTATTAGATGAAATAGAAGTATTAAATTACAAAAAAATTTATAATCCTTTTTCAAGAAAAAAAAAACATGTTAATTAAATCTCCATCTATTTCCACATCCTAAACACGTAACAAACGTGGACATCGGTTCATCAGCAGATCTAATTTGAAGTTGATAATAGGTAGTCTTATACGTTTTACATTTACCACACCTAAATAATCCTTCTCCCTTAACTTCTGGCACCCTATATACTTCAATATTTTTCGTAATATTTTTATATAACTTCTCCCATCTTTCAGGGTTTAATTCTTTTTCCTGCATATTACATAACACAAATTCGTTAATACGTCCTTCTATTATGTCATTTATAAGTCGTTTATTCCCGTTATTAATTTTACTATCAGGTGAAATATTATTATAAAAATTAATATACTTATTTATATAACACGTTTCAAATAAACTATTCCAATTTTTATCTTTATTTCCTTCCAAATATTCTTTTAATGTTACATTAAACAACCCTCTTTCTATATTTAAAATTCGTTTGTATAACACATCATACGAAGTTGACGAAGTTGAAGAATATTTTACTATTAATTCTAATAATTTATTAAAAACTTTTTGACGTATATTTTGTTTTGGTAATAAAGATTGTAATTCATTCTGTGACGTATTCATATTTTATAAAATTTAAATGTTTTTTTTTCAGTTATTTTTTAAAAATGAATTTTTTTAAAAAGTCAATAATATTAATGTATGAATTATTAATTCAAAATTTTAAAAAATGTGTTGAAAATTATCATCTTATTAATTCCTCACCAATTAACGAGACTATATGGGAAGACATTAATTCCCTTATTTTTTCACATTCTAATATAGAAATTTATACAAAAAGTAACGGTGGTCATTCTTCTGGAATGGATATCAATTGTTCCTTAGGTAAAATTAGTAATAAATCAGCCAAATATACAAAAAACAAACAAACCTTTTCTATAAGCTCTTATCGTTTAACTCGTTGTCATACATTAGATGAAATTTTAACTGAAATTGACAAAAGAAAAAATTTTGATTATTATTCTTTTATAGTCCGAGAAGAACAAGAAACTTCTTTATCGTACGATTGGTTCTTAATTCCAAGCTCTTGTGATATTTTTAATCCTCGTATATATACTTGGAAACCATTAATTGGTAAAAAAAATTGCACAAAAGACAAACAATTAGGATGGGAAACAAATGAAATAAATGGTTGTAAAATGTGTATTCGTTACAGTATGTCTTCGCAGTTGTGGATTTACATAGAGACAAAAAATTTATTAAATTATATTATAGCAAATTGTGTTGTTAATAAAGAACCGAAATATAATTACTTATCTATCCCTCTTGACCTTAAATGAAATTTATGAATTAAAAATGAATTTATATTATTTATTTTTAATAATAAAATGGATTCTAATTTAAAAGCCAATACAATTTATAACGAGGATTGTATATTAGGTATGAAAAAAATTCAAAGCGAAAGTGTTGATATTATTATTTGTGACCCCCCCTATAATATTGGAAAAGATTTTGGTAATAACAGTGATAAACAATCAATGGATGCTTATTTATTATGGTGTGATAATTGGATTTCTGAATGTATGAGAATAATTAAACCTAATGGAACTATTTATATTTATGGGTTTAGTGAAATATTATCATTTATTAGACCACGTATTACTTGTAATGTTCGTTGGTTAATTTGGCATTATACCAATAAAGTTACACCTAATCTTAACTTTTGGCAAAGAACTCATGAAAGTATTTTATGTTGTTATAAAAATAAACCCGTGTTTAACAAAGATGACGTGAGAGAACCTTATACAGAATCATTCTTGAAAAATTCAGCCGGTAAAAAAAGAACGGCAACCGCTGGTAGGTTTAGCAATGGTGAAAAAGAAACAATTTATACAGCACATGAAAACGGAGCTTTACCACGTGATGTTATTAAAATACCTACTTTAGCAGGAGGTTCGGGTAAGAAAGAACGGGTAAATCATCCAACTCAAAAACCTCTTGTATTATGTGAGAAATTATTGAAGGCATCACTTAATAAAAATTCAGAAACTTTATTAGTTGTACCATTTGTAGGTTCTGGTTCAGAATGCGTTGCTGCAAAATCATTAAAAATAAATTATATTGGCTTTGAAATAAATGCAGATTACATAAAAACCGCAAACGATAGATTACTTGCAATTGGATTAGAAAATTTGGAAATTTAATTCTTTTTAAACAAATTTGATACCCATTGAAAAAATGTTATTTTCTTTTCTTCTCTACATTTCTTCAATTTTTCTTCCGTTTCTTTTAATTTTTCTGTTTTATTCTTTTTACATGTCTTTTTATTTTTATTGATTATTTTTTCACTGTGCTGTTTTAATCTTTTTTCACTTTGTCTTATCGCACGTTTAACTCTTTTTTCTGACTCTTTAATCTCATTATTAATTTTCTTCATTTATTTTTAATAAAAATAAATAAAAAATGTTTTATTGTTTTCTGTTTAAATATGCATTTACTAATGCATGGTGATCAAATTGTATAGTTCCATCTTTGAAAATGTTTTTATGTTTGCTTTTTTCAGCACATTCATGTAAATCATTGCATTTTACACCACTAAACAAATTATTGTTTAAAATTCTAGTTTCTACTCCAGAAGATGATATTATGCGATATTCAAATCCATTGGCATTTCCCCAATTAATCATATCTTCTATTTGTTTTTTAATATCTACACTCTTTTTTTCAGCACGTTTAGTAGCACTCTTACGTTTAGTAGCGCTCTTTTTTTCAGCACGTTTAGTAGCACTCTTACGTTTAGTAGCGCTCTTTTTTTCAGCACGTTTAGTAGCACTCTTCTTTTCAACACGTTTAGTAGCGCTCTTTTTTTCAGCACGTTTAGTAGCACTCTTCTT
>JACCDR012567696.1_pt1 | contig 53423 bp, 49 predicted proteins | sample 7446431 | NCBI WGS metagenome assembly JACCDR01 (sample SAMN15323443, study PRJNA562643) | freshwater metagenome | isolation source: river surface water | place: USA:Blue River Watershed | collected 2017-08-17 | reverse complement strand
TGGGCAAGCAGATTTTGGTGGTGGTTCCTCAAGGGAAAACCCAGTTGGTCAGTGAGTTGAACTTGACCCCGTATGGGACGGGCATGTATCTGATTTCTATTCAGGCTAAAGATAAGCAGCTCACCCGAAAGCTGGTAGTCAAGTAACCGAATGGTCTGGTAGATGCATCTGACACCTTTCCAAACGGGTCGGATTAGCAAAAACTGTATTTACAACTGGAGCAGTGAGTTGAACCATTGGAGCACCGTTGATACGAATAGCCTTCTGAATCAGCATACAACAACCCTATATTTTCAGAATAGAAATGCTTCCTATTCTGAAAATACAGGGTTGTATGCTGATTATTCTTTACACAGATCTGAGCACCAATCGAACGTCTGCCCTACCCTTTTGGCAGGAGGCAAACAGGTTTATTCGCCTGGTATCTGTTTTTTTCTAAACCCAATAAACAAGGCAGCTCCTGCACATAGAAACAGGGCAATGGAACTAAATAAGGCTATTTTCTCACCTGTTGCATATGTAGTGGAAATAAACTGGAAGGAAATTTTGTGACTTCCAGCAGGAACAATTATCCCCCGAAGAATATAGTTTGTCCGAAAATGATCCACAGGCTTGTCGTCTATGTAGGCTTGCCAGTAGTCTTTGTTGGCGTAGTAGTTTTCCGAAAACACTGCTAGTTGTGGCGTGGCGGCCGTAGACTGATACACCAAATGATCTGGTTCGTAGCTAGTTAGGCGAATGGTGGCGGTGCTATCAAACGCAGGCTGAAAGGCTTTGAGTTGGCTTTCAAACCGTTGGTCTACAATAGCAGTCTTTTTTGGGTCAAAGGTTTCCAGCGACTTGAGTTCCTTGTCAGCATTAGGTACCAGCTCGAATTCCCGCACAAACCAAGCATTGCCCAAAGCTCCCGGATTTTGTTGTACGCCAATCTGTCCAGTCTTTTGGTCAGGCACAATCACATATTTGGTATTGAGCATGTCCAGCACACGCATATTTCCTTTGGAAATATCCTGCTCAATCACATCTGCATACCGACGCATTTTGGCTCCGTGATACCCACCCACAGACTGGTGAAAGTACGAAGTAGAGGCATCATTGAAAGGGCTGAGGGCATAGTTAAACACCCGGTAATGGGTGGTATCCTGTAGAATCTGTTGGTCTGCGGCGGTGGGTTGTACGGCAGCCCGTGCAAACTGGCGGCGGTCTACAGTAAAGTCAGCATCGTTGAGGTAGCGTTTGTCTACAGCAAACATATCTATACACACCACCACTGCCAGCAGCATAGCCAACAGTGTCGCATTGATTTTCTGGGTCAGATAGGCAATGAGCAGCCCCGCAGCCACCACAATAAACAGAAAACTACGGAAGGCATCTCCTTGTAGCAGTGAAGCCCGGTCGTCACGTACTGCCCCAATGAGCCAGTCGGGCAGTTGGGCATCTGATTGTGGATTCTGGAAGTTGAAGAAAGCTCCTCCCAGCACAGACAATATCAAAGCCACCCCAGCGGTTAGTCCCAGACTCCAGAACAAGGGTTTCTGCATGGTTTTCCAGGTATAAGAGCTACTAATCACTTCCTGCACTGCCAAAGCTGCCCCCAAGGCCAGAAATACCTGAGCCAGTGTGACAGTCATGGTCACTGCCCGAAACTTATCAAACAGCGGCACATATTCAAACAGCCAGTCGTTGAGGATAAAGTTTTTACCCCAAGCCAGTGCAATCATGAGCAATGTAGAAGCCAACAACCACCACTTAATAGGCCCCCGGATGATAAACATGCCCAGCACAAACAAAAAGATCACCACAGCCCCTGCATACGCCGGCCCACCTGTACCCGGTTGTTCGCCCCAGTACAATCCCTGCGACACCTGAGCGGTCGCATTTCTGGCTTCTGCCTCACCACCGGTACGACTGACCACTGCATTATAAATAGCAGATCCTTTTCCCAAAGGTTTTGACATAGAGCCTCCGCCATAAAAATCTGGAATCAGCAAGGTAAATGTTTCCCATTTGCCATAACTCCACCGAAATACATACTCATAATCTAGTCCTTCCCGGTTGACCTTTCCATTGGGGGAATCGGCAGCCGAAGTTCCAGTCAGTTCTGAACTACCCCGAATACTTTCTTTGGCATATTCTTGGGTGGTCATCAGACGAGAGGCATGCGAACCCACGGCTAGTCCGGCAGCCAGCACCAGTACCGTTGAAGCAATAAGGAAATTCTTGAAGGTTTTTGCTTGAATGGCCAGAATAAATTCCATCAAAGCATACAGGCCAATGGTCAGAAACATATAAAAGGTAATCTGCACATGATTTCCGTAGAGCTGCATGCCCAGAAACAAGCCCATCAACGCCCCACCAAGCCAGTATTTACCTCGATAGGCCAGTATCACGCCAGCCAGAATAGGCGGCAAAAACCCGAGGGCAATCACCTTGGACACGTGTCCAGCTTCTATATTAATGAAGTTATACGAACAAAACGCAAACCCAATAGCTCCTAGCACCGACACCCATGTATTGGTTCCAATGGCTACCAGTAAAATATAAAAACCAACTAGATACAGCAACACATAGTTAGCAGGCTCAGGCAACAAATACGCAAAGAAACGCCCCACCTTGGTAGTCCAGCTATTGGGATAATCTGCGGCAATCAGGTAGGTAGGCATCCCACCAAACATACTGTTGGTCCACATGGGATATTGACCTGTTTTCTGACGATACAGTGTAGCTTCCTGTGCGGCTCCTTTGGCCTGAATAATATCATGCTGGGCAATAGTCTTTCCTTCAAATACAGGAGAGAAATATACAAAGGTAAGAACCAAAAAAACAACTACAGCCAGCAGATGTGGGAGAAGTCGTTGGAAAGTATTTGTCTTCATTAGTTAGATCTAAAAGTTCAGGTAGGAATGATTCAACGGTCAAATATAGGACTTAACAGACGACTGGCAAAAAAAATGTAGGGGCGAATAAATATTCGCCTGGTGTAAAGACAACCGAACGGCTGGGAACAAACGCACATGTGGGGCAATCACACAAACACACCGCAACCATGCGTGATGGTCTGGGCAATCGTGTGGGCAAAGGCCTGGGCGAAAGATTTTTCGCCCCTACAAAATACAACGATTCGTGAATAGTTCAAAAATATGCCTTGGGGCGACAGTGTATTCGCCCTACACGAAAAGGTTAAATATTTTTCACCTACCTAGATCACTGAAAATCAACCATCTATCCAATATAAAATGAAATTTTTCACAATTTTTATTGCCAATTGGTGTAAGATTTAACTTTGGCTGTGTATTTTCGCAGCGGTTTGGTGAAACCAGATCCTATTTTATCTCTTACAAACCCCTGTATTCACGAAGCTATGAAGAAAATCGCCATATTTACCTCAGGCGGAGATGCACCAGGCATGAACGCCTGTGTACGAGCAGCCGTTCGGAGTGCCTTATATTATGGACTGGAGGTTTATGGTATCCGCCATGGCTACGACGGCATGATTCGGGGAGAAATTTCCCAGATGTATTCCTACTCGGTCAGTAATATCATTCAAAAAGGGGGCACCATGCTCAAGTCGGCCCGTAGCAAAGAGTTTATGACCAAAGAAGGCAGAGCCATTGCCTACCAACAACTCCAAAACCATGGTATTGAAGGACTGGTGGCTATTGGCGGCAATGGAACTTTTACGGGTGCAGGTATTTTTTTCGAAGAATACGGTATCCCAAGTGTTGGAGCTCCAGGCACGATTGACAATGACCTGTATGGCACTGACTATACCATTGGCTACGACACGGCGGTCAATACTGCCCTCGATGCCATTGACAAAATACGTGACACAGCCGACTCCCACGACCGTATTTTCTTTATTGAAGTGATGGGCCGCGACTCGGGCTATATTGCCATTCAGTCAGGGATTGGTGGTGGAGCTGAGCTGGTCATGGTTCCAGAAACCTTCACTCCTATTGAAGGTGTAATCAAGACGTTAGAAGAAGGCTGGAGTCGTTCCAAGTCTTCGTTTATTATCATTGTCGCTGAAGGCGAAGGTGGTGGTGCTACAGAAGTTGGAAACACTGTTAAAAAACGTTTTCCGGAAGCAGATATCAGAATTACCAATCTGGGTCATATTCAGCGAGGTGGCAGCCCAACGGCCTTTGATCGTATCCTTGCCAGTCGGTTGGGTGTTGGAGCCGTAGAAGGTCTGATAAATGGCCAAAAAGGAGTTATGGTAGGAGTTATTAACAATAAAATTACCTATACCTCTTTCAAAGACTGTATCAGCCTGAGCAAACCGATCAGTGATGACCTGGTTCGTCTGGTAGAAATACTGAGTATTTGAGCAATAGGTGAGTAGTAACTGGTTGAATGATCTGTTGATTGAATGGCTCATGTCTGGTTTTCCTTCTAGACAATGATTTTCTTTCGACCATTGAACAACCCGTCGTTCAATCTTTTGTCAGGCTGTACAGATACCTTAAATCAATAAATATGCTGCTTGCATTTAAAATTTCCGGCATTGGTTTGCTGCCTATTTTTCTGGTATTAACTGGCTTTGTCTTCCTGTGGACAATGGTGGTGTACAATAGTCTGAAAAACCGCAAAAGTACCATCGAACACCAGTTACACACCATTGGGCAGCTGGTGTTCCAACGCATGAACTTTCTCACACAACTACAGGATGTCCTAAAAACCCATCTGCAAACAGGTACAGAAGGCTACGATGAGACTCATCTGGCCAAAGAAACGGAACTTGTCGAAGACCGTATTCAGGCCTTAGGCATGGATAAAGATACACAAGTACAGCAGTTCAGGCAGGAACTGGCACAAAATGCCTCACGCATTGTCAAAGCCCAAAGCAAAGTCCGCTCCCTTCGCACCCATTACAACGAACTCTGTACCCACATGCCCTACCGCCTAGTGGCCAATGTGTTCGGGTTTAAGCCGTTGGGTGTGTGATGGGTTAGTCTGAACCTTGATTTACTTGATTCAAGGATTATCCTGATTACAAGTATATTCTTGATCATATTCTTCACCGAAAAGATAAAAAAGTAATCAAGGAAATCTTTTAATCCCAAAAATCAAGGTTCAGACACTTGTTGCTCAACCCACGCCACAATCTGGTCAAAGTCTTGCGGATGAAACCAGTGGTATTCGGGGTCTCTGGTAAACCAAGTGAGCTGTCGTTTGGCATAGTGGCGGGTGTTGCGTTTGAGTAGCCGAACCATTTCAGCTTCGTCGTACTGCCCCTCCAGCCATCCAAATACTTCTTTGTAGCCAACCGTTTGTAAGGCATTATTTTCTTTATAGGCATACAAACGTTGGGCTTCTTCTACCAGTCCGTTTTGCAGCATGGCATCCATCCGTTGGTCAATGCGGGCGTAGAGTTCTGCCCGATCTCGGTTGAGGCCAATTTTGAGCATCCGAAACGGACGAGCCGCTTTTTTGCCTTGCCGGAACGACGAATACGGCAATCCTGTTTGCAGACACACCTCCAAAGCCCGCATAATCCGTTGGGGATTAGCCCGATCCACTGTAGCCGCATACACTGGATCCAGAATGTCTAATTGTTTGAGCAACGAAGCCAAGCCTTGTGTCTGAAACACCTCCTGCAATTGCTGCCGGATTTCGGGTTCGGCGGCAGGCATTTCGTCCATCCCTTCGGTCAGCATTTGTATATATAAAGTAGACCCTCCTGTCAGGATAGCCGTCTGATGGGTTTGGAAAATAGTTTCCAGCTTTGCCAGCCCGTCCCGTTCAAAATCAGCCGCATTGTAATGGGCAGTAATGGGCAGTGTGTCAATAAAATGATGTGGAATGCCCCGCATTTCATCTGGCGAAGGTTTGGCTGTACCTATGTTCATTTCACGGTACAACTGCCGCGAGTCTGCTGACAGGATTTCCGTTTGGAAATGTTCAGCCAGTCGTACACACAGTTCCGTTTTGCCAACAGCTGTAGGCCCAGCCACCACAATTAAAAAATGAGTCATAGAAGAACTTACTCACCATTAGCTTATGCTAGTGGTGAATGGTTAAATGTAAAATGGTTATTTCTATTTTTTGATTCAAAGTAGGATAAACTAACATGAATTCTGGATTAATCTGGTATGAGATTGGCTTCGCCGAACTTACGTTAAACTCAATACCCGTAACCAGTAAATGGTTATTTGCCCCTACAGGCACACAAAGGTAGCAGAAGATTGGCGTGTGTGGTGGCTATCTATACATTCTTTTTCTGCCAAAACCTTTCATATGGACTTTATTTTCAGCATAATTTGTTAATTTTAGGGGAATGGTAGATTTTACCCTCCATTTACAACCCATACACATAAATTTAACCACCGTCCGCATATCGCATGCCTATGGATTATATTGACTCAGTCAATCAGCAGGAAAGAAAACAAATGCAACAGGAAATTGAAAGCCTGAAACGAAAAATTGCCGAATACGAACGCCTGGTACAGCCCTCTGCCAACGATTTTGACCCGTCTGCCCAAAAAACAGGCTATAGCCAACTGTTTCGCAATCCGTTGCGGTTTCAACATGCCGAACCCAACCAACAAAACCTTTTTGACAACAGTATTGACCTGATTCTTATTTTTGACCGCCTGGGCAACTTTCTGGATGTCAACCTAGTAGCTCTGAAAGTACTCAAATACCGCAAAGAAGAACTCGTCGGACGGTCTTCAGCCAAATTTTGCGCCGAGAACGGACTCGATTATGACCAACTGCTGGTGCTGCTCAATAAAACCTGGAATGACGAAGATCCGATGATCGAACGGGAGTTGGTCAGCGACAAAGGCATTCATCTGATTCTAGGCATTACGTTTCGTACGGCTATGTATCTGGGAAGAGAAGCAGTAGTGGCCTATGCCCGTGACATTACCGACCGCAAAAAAACAGAACGAACCCTTGAAGAAAGTGAATTACGCTTTCGGATTCTGTCCGAACATGCCCCTGTACTGTTACGGATGACGGATGCCAAACATCAGTTTTACTTTTTCAGTCAGCAATGGCTGCGGTTTACTGGGCACGACTGGCAGTCGGAACAGATTAACCGCTGGATGGAAGATGTACACCCCGATGACCGGGAGCTGATTGACACAACCCTGACTGATGCCTTTGCGAAAGTGTGCAACTTTGAACTTACCTATCGGCTACGCCGCAACGATGGCGTGTATCGGTGGATGTACGAAACAGGGAGTCCGTATGTCAACTCCATTGGGCAGTTTAAGGGTTATGTAGCCTCAGCGATTGATGTAACCGAACGAAAAATTGCCGAAGAAGAAAAGCAAAGACAAAAAATACAACGTGATGCCGAAGAACAGTTTCTCAAAACCCTGGAAAAAGTAAATCTGGTGTGCTTTCGGATTGAAAAAGATGAAACCGTTTCATTCTGTAACGACTACCTGCTCAAAGTCACAGGCTGGTCACGGGAAGAGGTGCTGGGCCAGAATTTCTTCTCAGTATTTGTCCCACCAACCGACCGTGAAGCCCGCCGCAAGGAATTCTCACGGGCGTTGGCCAATGGCGGTTTCTTCGAAATCACCGACCGAAGCCTCTTGGGAAAAGATGGTAACTCCCGCTTTATCCAGTTTAGTTCTGTTGTACTTAATACCCAGAAAGGAGCCATTGCCGCTATTACCCGCATTGGGGAAGATATTACTGAAAAGAAAAAAGTATCTATGGCCCTGGCCCGTACCCACGCCCAGTTGCAGGATTTGTTTGACAATGCCAATGACCTGGTACAAATCATTTCTCTCAAAGGTGACATTCTGTTTGTGAACCGGGCCTGGCAGGAAAAACTGGGCTACAGCGGCGCAGAAATTGAACGGCTCAACATCCGGAATGTAGTACATCCAGATCACATGCAGAATACCTTGCAGGACTTTGAGAAGATTCTTCAGGGCGAAAAAATCTATAAGTTTCAGACCGTCTTCCGTAGCAAAACTGGGCAGAATATCTACCTGGCAGGTAGTGTCAGTTGTAAGTTTGAAGCCGGCGAACCAACGGCATTCCGATGTATTCTCTACGATACCACCGAACGCATCCGTGCGGAACGGGCTCAGAATCTGTATTATAGCATTGCCAGTCTGACAGCCAAAAGTGAAAGTCTTGAAACACTCTACCAGAATATTCACAAGGAACTAGGCAAGGTAATTGATGTCAAAAACTTCTATATCACCCTCTACAACAATGAACGCAACTTCTTGTTTTTTCCCTATTATGTAGACGAAGATACGACCAATGACCTGCGTGTTACGCAACGCCGTGTAGGACGGGGACTGATCGAATATGCCATGTTCTACAACCGTCCGCTGTTTTTGTATGAAGAACAGATTCTGCGGCTGGCCCGTGAAAATAACCTGGAGATTTTTGGTAAAATTCCCAAAGTATGGCTCGGTGTACCAATGAAAATCGAAAACCGGATTACGGGGATCATCGCCGTAAAATCGTACGACAACGCCAATACCTACAACACCCGTGACCTGGAACTGCTCGACTTTATCTCAGGACAAATTGCCTTGGCCATTGAACGGAAGCAGAACGAAGAACGCCTCTACAAACAAACCGCCCAGCTCAATGCCGTCTTTGAAAGCGGCTCACACCTGATGTGGTCAGTAGACAAACGCCTGTTTCTGACCTCTTTTAATAAAAACTTTGCCGATGCTTATGAAGCCCGCTTTGGCTTCCGCCCTATTATTGGTGTCAATACTGACAAGGTACGGTCTGAATTTATGCGTTCCAGCAACTACCAAAACTGGGAAATGCGGTACCGAATGACCTTAAAAGGAAACACCCAACACTTTGAAACCCAGCTACATGTCAAAGATAATGAGTACTCGTGGCGGGAAATTTACCTCAACCCGATTGTCTCCAAAGATGGTTCGATAGACGAAGTATCAGCCATTGCCCACGACATTACGGAAAAGAAGAAGTCGGAAATGGATTTGATGGTGAGTGAAAAGAAATTCCGGAGCATCTTTGAGTCGTTTCAAGACATTTACTACCGTTCCAACCTTCGGGGCAGCATCCGCATGATCAGCCCGTCGGCGTATGAGGTTGGTGGCTATGAGGATGGCGAAATCATTGGTCGAAACATCACAGATTTTTTTATTGACAAAGGAAAAAGTTATAACAATTACCGGCAACTCCGCAAAAATGGCAGTGCCAAAAACATAGAAGTGAGCTTTGTGACCAAAAATCGTGACGAAATTCAGTTTCTGCTCAACGTCCGGCTCATCTATGACGAACGAGGCATTCCCATTGAAATCGAAGGCGTGGCCCGTGACATTACCGAACGCAAAAAATCAGAAGAAGAACTGTTGCTAGCCAAAGAGATAGCTGAAAAATCACTGAAAGTAAAAGAACGATTCCTAGCCAACATGAGCCATGAAATCCGGACACCTATGAACGGCGTGATCGGCATGATTGACGTACTAAACGATACCCCTCTCAACCCGCAACAAAAAGATTATGTACAGACCATCAAAAAATCGTCAGAGACGCTGCTCACCATCCTGAACGACATCCTGGATTTGTCTAAGATTGAGGCTGGAAAGATGGAACTACACAAGACTCCGATTTCCTTGCGGCAGACCATTGAGAAGTTGCATGCCTTGTTTAGTCAGCAGGCCGTCAGCAAAAATAACCTGCTCAATTACCACCTCGAACCAGAAATACCCGAGTTTGTGATTGCCGACGAAACACGTCTGTTACAAATCCTGTCTAACCTAACTTCCAACGCCATCAAGTTTACCGAAAACGGGCAAATTATGATTCAAGTATCGTTGGTGGAGAAGAAAGGAAAGCTTAAAAAAATCCGTGCCGCAGTGCATGATACAGGCATTGGCATTTCTCCAGAAAACCTGTCGTTGCTCTTCAATGCTTTCAATCAGGTAGACAATTCGTCCACCAAAAACTATGCAGGAACAGGCTTGGGGCTGGCTATTTCCAAAGAACTGTCCCGGATGATGGGCGGCGAAATCGGGGTAGAATCCAAACGAAACGAAGGCAGTGTATTCTGGTTTACGTTTCAAGTCAAAGAAACGGACATCAGTCCGGTTAGCAGTACCATCCTCGAAACCGAGTTTAAAGAAGGCGACTATTTTGATGGTAAACAGCCGTTTATTTTGCTCACTGACGACAATGCCGTGAACCGTACAGTAGCCCGTGAGATTTTGCACAAAGCTGGATGTATAGTAGAAATGGCCGAAAGTGGCTTTATTGCCATCCAAAAAGTAGGCGAAACCCTTACCCATCCAGACAAACGCCGCTATGATGTCATTTTAATGGATATTCAGATGCCTGACATGGATGGCATAACGGCCACGCAACACATTCGTCAGTTGAATCTGCCTGTATTACCGCCGATCATTGCAATGACGGCCTATTCGATGCGGGAAGACAGGGAGAAGTTCCTCAGCCAAGGCATGGATGACTACATTGCCAAGCCAATCCGTGCCGCTGCCCTGATTCAGAAGGTAAAAGACTGGTTTGATGCGAGTCAGCGGGACTTTAAAAACAGGCCATCTTCCAACGGAAATATGTCAGATGGGAGTCATCCCCCACTAACGGCTCCACAACCTATTGTAGAAGAGGATCCCGTGTTTCCGATACTGAATATGGAGGTAATTGCCCAACTGAAAAAGTATGGCGGCGAAGAAATGGTGGTAGCCACCTTGGAAGAATTTATTATTGAGGCTCGTGAGCAGATTCAGGAAAGCCTTCGGGTAGCTCCCAAACGGGATTATAAAACCATTTTAAGCCACCTGCATACACTGAAAGGCAACGCAGGTACGCTAGGAATTGAAAAAATTGCTAACTTCGCACGAATAACAGAGACCAAACTGAAAAAAAATGAAACCAAAGGGTTGAAAAAAGGCCTGCAACGCCTTGAAGAAGAAATAGATGTATTTGAGCAATCGTACCAGAAAATACTGGAAGAATCAAACCCTGCGTAGTCGCATAGAATAGATAGACTCAACTTTTCGTAATCGCAAACGTATAGAGAACCCAGATCACATAGAATCAAGCCAAATGACACGAAAATGATTATAGCTAATCCTATATATGATGTGGTATTCAAACGTCTGATGGAGAACGAAAAGGTAGCAAAGTTCTTCATTGGAACGTTATTAGAACAAACCATTGAATCCATAGAAGTCAAGCCTCAAGAATTTACCTATGTAGAAGAGTTAATAGGCGTGTCTGTTTTCCGACTGGATTTTATTGCGACTATCAAAACCGAATCTGGCGACTACAAAAAGATATTAATAGAAATACAAAAAGCCAGGCAACAAATAGATCTGATGCGATTTCGCAACTACCTGGCAGAACAATATAAGAAAACAGATCGTATCAATGAAGAGGAGTTGGTACTCCCGATTACTACTATTTATATCTTGGGCTTTAAATTGCCAGATATTCTAAGTCCGTGTATCAAGGTGAACCGGATTTATCAAGACCTAGTACACAAAACCGTTATTGAGAAAAAGAATGACTTTATCGAAAAATTAACCCATGATTGTTTTGTGGTACAAGTCCACCGCATCACTGACCGGTACCAGACCCGACTAGATAAGCTATTGAGTGTATTTGAACAGGCCCATTTTACGGATGATACCAAAATTATAAAAAAATATATCCATCAGACAGATGTGGAAGAAGTAAAGATTATGACTGATATTCTGCATTATGCTGGCACCGAACCAGAAGAACGCCAAAAGCTTGAAACCGAGCAAGAAGCCTGGCGAACCATTAATGCCTATGTGGCAAGTGAACGTAAAAAATTGGAGAAAACATTAGAATTATTGGAAGAAACCAAAAAAGAAATTACTGAGAAAGAAAAGGAAATTACTGAGAAAGACAAAGAACTCACTGAGAAAGACAAATTAATAGAAGAACTACGAAGAAAACTCGATAACAAATAATATCGTCCATACCAACACTCTTTTTAACCCTTAATTTATTCATTGAAAACATGGCAGACAAGAAAAAAGTACTGATTGCTGAAGATAGTTCAGTCATTCAAAATCTGACAAAAAAGATCCTCGAACAACAAAACTGTGCCATTACCTCCGTAAAAAACGGTGAACAAGTATTGAATATTCTTCAGAAAGAACATTTTGACATTATTCTGCTTGATATTAATATGCCTGTCATGGACGGTATGGAATGTGCCAAACAGGTACGTGCCTTGGCAGACCCCGTAAAGGCACAGGTTCCGATTGTAGCCATCACCGGAAATGCCCGCAATTATACCATGGAAGAGTTTCAGGCAGTTGGCATCAACGAATACCTTCCGAAGCCACTGAATTTTGACCACTTGGTAGAGGTTGTCAAGAAATTTACACGTATGTAAAAAAATGAGTAAATGAGCAAGTTAGTAAATAAGTAAAGGCTTGGCTCATTTACTAACTTGTTCATTTACTCATCTTTAAGCCTATGAAATATACACCTCAGTTTCTTTCCCGAATTGAAGATATTTTTGCAGAGTCGGATTACATTCTGCGGTACGAGAAAGGCAATTTCAAGACTGGCTGGTGTGTATTGAAAGATAACAAGATAGTAGTGGTCAATAAGTTTTTGCCGCTGGAAGGTCGCATCAACAGTGTCGTGGAAATTCTACGAACCCTGCCCCTGAGCACCGAAAAAATGACTGACAGAAGCAAAAAACTCTATGCCGAACTAACCATCCAAGTGTCGCAATCGGCAGTGGATGAATAAAAAAATCACACTTTAGTATATCTCTGTGCCTTCACTTACCTACTAGACCGCATGCGTGTGACATTGTTAGGTACAGGTACTTCCCAGGGCGTTCCTGTCATTGGATGTGCCTGTCCGGTATGCCGTTCGATTGATTTTCGTGACAAGCGTCTCCGGACGGCTGTGCATGTACAAATCGGCGAAATAAGTCTGGTCATTGATACAGGCCCAGATTTTCGTCAACAGATGCTCCGCGAAAATATTGTCCGGCTTGATGCTATTCTTTTTACCCACGAACACAAAGACCACACGGCGGGTCTGGATGATGTGCGTGCCTATAACTTTCGCCAAAACCGTGACATGCCTGTCTATGGCTACAAACGGGTGCTGGACATCCTGCGCCGTGACTTTGGCTATGCCTTTGAAGAAGTAAAGTATCCGGGTGTGCCACAGATCCAGCTACACGAAATCAGCAGCGAACCTTTTACAGTTGAGGGCATTTCTATTATTCCAATAGAAGTATTGCACTACCGCCTACCAGTACTAGGGTTCCGGATCGGCGACTTTTCCTATATTACCGATGCCAATGCCATTCCACCTGCCGAAATGCAGAAAATACGTGGTTCACGGATCATTGTCTTTGATGCCTTGCAACAAGAACCCCACATTTCACATTTTAGCCTCGAAGAAGCTGTGGCCATTCTTGAAGACTTACAACCCGAAAAAGCCTACCTGACCCACCTCAGTCACCGTATGGGACTGCACAAAGACATCAACGAGAAACTACCACCCTTTATCCAGCTTGGCTACGACGGACTGAAAATTGACCTGTAAAAATCTTTGGTTGTGATTCAAAATGTATGATAGATTTGCAGTCTGACTATCAGTAGTTTATATGTTTAATTATTCTTTTGTCTTCCCGCAGGGATCTTCGCACACAGACGACGGCCGCTGTATTTGTGCGAAGATCCCTGCGGGAGGACAGGACAGAGGCTTGAAAACAAAAAGGATGCCTTTTTTCCATCATACATTTTGATACACAACCAAATCTTTTACTAAAAAAAACGTCTATTTTTGATCGGTCTAGTAAACTATCTGAGCCAAATATTGTTCTTAGCACAGATAGACTTTATTTTTTTCCATTAATCAACTAATCAACCTTAATATGAAAAGAAACAGCCTTCTTGCCCTTGTATTTTTCACGGCTATACTAACCGCTTGTGGCCAATCCGCTAAAAGCCCACGCATTACAACCGACGGTAAAACCATGAAAGTAGTTTACGGGCAACCTTCGAAACGGGGTCGTATTATTTTTGGCCCAGAGGGACTGGAACCCTACGGAACAATCTGGCGTACAGGAGCCAATCAGGCCACAGAAATTACGTTTAAGAAAGATGGAACTTTTGGCGGCAAGCCTGTCAAAGCAGGTACATACACATTATTTACGATTCCAGATGAAAAAGAGTGGACAGTTATTCTGAATAGTCAACTGGGGCAATTTGGGGCGTTTGAATACGATAAGCACAAAAGTAAAGACGTACTTCAGGTAAAGATAAAACCTAAAATGCTGACACAGCCTACCGAAAAACTAACCATCACCCCCGCCGACAAATCCCTGACTATTGAATGGGATCAAACGCAAGTGGTAGTTCCTGTAAGTTTCTAGTTTTAAATGAGTGAATGATGGAGTGAGTGAATATGTGGGCTTCCACGAATACTTCCACAACTCTCTTACTGGGCAACAGAGTTGGACCATTCATTGACAAAGTTGTGGAGATGATTCACGAAAGCCCACGAGGATTATTCACTCATTCACTCACTCCATCATTCACTCGTTTCTACAACTTATATCCATTCAGTTTACAGCTGTTATTACCTGCGTTCTGGTACGAAAAGTCAATATCCAGAAAAACGCCATTGTCGGTACGTACTTGTCCGGAGCCAGATACTGACACCGGGTTGCCTCCTAATGGCGTATTTTGTGCTGGAATGGAAAGCGTGTTTCCAATCACTGTAGCTTCGATCTCATTGGGAAACGGGCTCAGATTTTCAATCAATACCCCATTACTTCCGGATCCTTTGCTGATACGCAGCGTATAACTCTGCGACGACGAACTACTACCCCCACAGGTCTGCTTGACAGAATAGCTGCCAATAAAACTGTCACGAGAGCCGAGTGTCTCGTCATTAATCAGGTCACAACTATAAAACAATACAAATCCGGCCACCATCAGCAGACCATACCGATATCTGCGTATTATCTGGGTAAATAGAAGTACATAGGAATTTTTCATAAAGGCATTACGTAGGTTATGTTTAGTTTTTTAAACGGTCAGCTGTCAGCCTTGAGTTGTTGTATGCAAAGTTCAGTAGTCAAAAACAATGCCAAACCAAGATCCAGAAGTTTGTTTGTAGCAGCTATGGCACAATCAGGCATTTAGAAGCCATTACATTCATTTTATAGAAGCAAAAGGCAACCAACCCTATTTTGTACCAACTAAGCCCTGAAGGGGCGTAATCTGTTAGCACAGGGGGCAGCCCTGTGAACGGTGAAGCCCTGTGAACTATGAACCTTTACCAGTCTATCTCTTTGAGCCCATGCTGATGTAAATAGGCGTTGGTTTGACTGAAGGGTTTGGAACCAAAGAATCCCTTATCTGCTGCAAACGGCGACGGATGGGCGGCTTTCAGTACCAGGTGCTTGGACGTATCAATCATAGCCCCTTTCTTTTGTGCATAAGCTCCCCACAAAATAAACACCACCTGTTCCTTCTGTGCTGAAATAGCCTGAATGACAGCATCCGTAAATTCTTCCCAACCTTTTTTCTGATGCGAACCTGCGGTATTGGCTCGTACGGTAAGCGTGGCATTGAGCAACAATACGCCTTGTTCGGCCCAGCGGGTCAGGTTGCCTGATTTTGGAATGGGCTTGCCCAAGTCATCACGCAGTTCCTTGTAGATATTTTTCAGCGAAGGGGGAACAGTAATGCCGTCATTGACCGAAAACGAAAGTCCATGTGCCTGCCCATCTCCATGGTACGGATCTTGCCCCAGAATGACTACTTTTACCTGATCAAAAGGTGTAGCCTCAAAGGCATAGAAGATTTTTCCACCCGCCGGATAAATGGTCTGGGTAGCATATTCTTCTTTGACAAACGCAATGAGATTGGTGAAATAGGACTTGCCAAACTCGGTGCTAAGGTGCTGTTTCCAGGATGGTTCAATTTTTACGTCCATATAGGTTTATTCGGGAAGAAAGTGGTTAATTATACTGGTTTTGTCAGAAAAGGTTTCAGCTCACTGGCATTTGTTTTCTCAGGGAACAGGGACTGTCTGCGAAAATACAAAAATGTATGGCGGCATCAAGAAACAGGCAAGCTTTTCGTTAGAATAAGGGTATATAGCACAGCATTGCTGACAGTAGCCGTCGGTATACACGCCTAGCGGCTTGTCTGTAATAAAAAAACCTGTTTCAACCTGCACCTGTGTAAAAGATTAGGAAGAGAAATGTAAAAGCTGTTTGAGTTAAGCTTTAATTTCACGTATTTTGTACCGGATCTTTGGGAAACAGTGTTTGGTGTAGATAGACACTAACAACAGCATAAAACAAGTTCTAAGGATATAAAAAAATCTATCTATAGTCTTTGACAGTCCTCACTTGAGTCTGAAAAAAGACTGCTTGTGCATACAACAGTATCATTTTCTACAAAAATAAAAACTATTCTGTATCTTTAACCGTTTTTGCAATAAATACAAAATCATGTGTCACACGATTCAAACCATGATTGTATGGTAACTGAAATTACTGAAGGGGTCAAAGTAACCGTATTGACGGAATATCAGTCTGAATATTCCAGTCCACTGCAAGAACACTTTGTATTTACTTATAAAATCAGTATTGAAAACTGTAGTGAATATACCGTCCAGCTACTACGCAGGCATTGGTATATTCATGACGGCAATGGAATTTTACGGGAGGTAGAAGGTGAAGGGGTGGTAGGCGTGCAACCGGTACTTGAACCAGGTGAGCACCATGAGTATGTGTCGGGGTGCAATCTGAAGACATCCATCGGAAAGATGTATGGCACCTATCTGATGGAGCGGATTGTGGATGGAAAGCATTTCAAAGTCCGGATTCCAGAATTTACTATGATTGTGCCTTATCGGCTCAATTAAGCAGTAGAAAGTTAGGTTGGAGGATTGAAATTAACGCCATTATACCTTTCATGCGATAGGTCCGATAGATAATGCCTGGTAGGTGTAGTCTATCAACTGTAGGTTAAAACTTTTTTAATTCCTGAAAAAAGAGTAACAGTACAGTTTTTTGGTGCGTTTGCTAGCTGACAATCAACAATCCTATACCTGCATAATTTAACCTTTAAACTACGGATATTCTGTCATTTTTTCACGTATTCTCTTGATCTTTCTCCGGTATTTGCGTTTCTGGTTGCGATCGGGCAATGCCCATAGTATCCATTCTCCATTTGTGTTTCAGCTGTATACGCAGGTTATCTGTCATCCACTGCCTTATTATTGCTACGAAACCATTGAAGATTCCCGTGCCGACCTACTGGCTTCGGAAGAACCTATTTCTGTCACTGACTTTGGGGCAGGTTCCCGTGTACTGAATACATCCAGTCGGAAGGTCTGTCAAATAGCTCGTTATTCGGAAAAGTCGCCAGCATTGGCTCAATTGCTGTTCCGGCTAGTCAATCATTTTCAACCGAACGTTATTTTTGATCTGGGAACATGCCTGGGTACTACCACCTTATACATGGCACATGCACAGCCGAGGGCAGCTTTGTATACCTTTGAGGGAGACCCAAACTTGTCTGCTCTGGCCCAAAAACGGTTTGAACAATTCAAATGTACGTCTGTCAGGCAGATTCAAGGTAATATTGACCAGACCTTACACAACACCCTGCAAGCTGTACCTCAGGTAGATTTTGTCTTTTTTGATGCCAATCACCGCAAACAACCCACGTTATACTATTTTGAGCAGTGTCTGAGTAAAAAACATGAGGAGTCAGTTTTTGTCTTTGATGATATTTATTGGTCAGCCGAGATGCAGGAAGCTTGGGAAACCATCTGTGCCCATCCGGCGGTTACGTTGAGTATAGACTTATTTCACTTGGGTATGGTCTTTTTTCGCACCCAGCAGCCCAAGCAACATTTTACGCTGCGTTTATAAGCATCTAAGGAAGGCTTCGCTTACAGCAAAGTCTTCCTTAGATGCTCCTCTAGCTTATTCTGCTTTCATACGAAGCACAATCATCTGCGACTCGTAATTGAAATAATACTTATCTTCTGCTTGTTTCAGCGTCTGGGCATAGGTTTGCAGCATCGGCAATTTATCTGTCCAGTCTATATTTTCTTCGTTGAGCAGGTATCCCAGTGCCATGACCATATCTTCTGCGGTATGGGTATGGATTTCTATGGGAAACAGGTACGAATGGCAGTCAGAATCAAATTGTTGTCTGATCTGTTCATACAACAGATTTGCTTCCAGAGAAGGTGTAAGATGCATATGTTCCAGCAGACTCTGATAATTATTTTGGGCCTGTGTTTGCAGCAGTACCAGCCCACCATTGGCTTGCAATGATCCGTAGCAGTTGGCAATAAAGGCCAGTCGCTGGTGGTTACGTTCTTCGATAGATTCCAGCCAAGCAGCCCAGGTTTGTAGCAAATGTGGCACCAGAATCAGGTCTACGGGCTCAGTGAGTGTAAAATTGTCTGTTTCTATCTGACAGGCTACAATATGCGGTTGCTGGATCAGAATTTCGGCCAGATACATCGGATTCGCATCTACGGCCATCACAGAAGTAAAATACTTAGCTGAATGAATAGCCAGAAAAGCTTCTGGGCAACCAATAATCACACTATTATGCTTACGTTCCATGTTTCGTAGCAGGAAATTTTCCAGAGCGGCCAAGGTATTACGTTGGGCATTGCTGAATTGAAAAAAGCTATCTTTCATTACCTCCAGATTAATAGAATCTTTCTGCAACGGATTGGAATTCGTAGAAAATCGTATGGTTCGCATAGAGTGAGGGTGATGTTTGTTCCAAATTAATCGTAAATTTGCTTAAAAATCAATAGGTTATAATAGATTAAGCAAGTTGTATAGGGTTTGTTCATAAAAAAAAATATTTGATTAATTTTGTCAGATTGGATCTATGAAAGACCTATCAGACAACACTTCGACAAGCTCAGTGAAACAAATTTTTGACTCATTTTGACTATTTGGGGTTATTTTTATTTTTATGAACAAGCCAAGGCAAGTTGTATATCTAAAAAAAAACTCTTTACCCGCATATGTGTCGATTCTAAATCAATTAATTACTTACATTCTTTTGAGATACCGCAAAAGGATACTTAATTTACGCAACTTTTTTATAGTTTGCTAATATGCAGGTAAAATATATCTAAGTACGCACAAAAAAAATCTTTTTATATATCTAATAGTTTACAGTTAAAGCCTCTTAACAGAAAATAATGGACATACGTACAGAAACTATCCAATTGTTTAAAGATCGTTTTCAGCAAGAACCTTTATTAGTACGTTCTCCTGGACGTATCAACCTGATTGGTGAGCACACTGATTATAATGGTGGGTTTGTATTGCCAGCTGCGACTGACAAAGCTGTGTATATAGCCTTAGGGCGTAGTAACGATGGAAAATGCCACTGGTATGCGGCCGACTTTCAAGATGAATTTACGACCACATTGGATGTATTGGAGCATTCACCCAAAAACTGGCCAAACTATTTGATGGGTGTGATTCAACAATTGCAAATGATGGGTCATCAGATTCCTGCTTTTAACTGTGTCATCAGCGGTGATGTGCCCGCAGGTGCAGGTATGTCTTCATCTGCCGCCTTGGAATGTGCCACAGGTTGGGGACTCAGCCAACTGTTTGACCTGAAAATTGAACGATTAGACCTGGTACGACTGGCCCAACGGGCAGAAAATCAGTTTGTCGGACTTCAGTGTGGCATCATGGATATGTTTGCCAGTACCTTTGGAAAACAACACCAGGTGATCCGTCTAGACTGCCGCTCACTGGAATATGAATATTTTCCACTAGAACTCGGTGACTATCAGGTCGTATTATTTGATACAGGTGTCAAACACTCCCTGGCCTCTTCAGAATATAACAACCGCCGCAAAGAATGTGAGGCAGGTGTAAAACTGTTGCAACAACACGAGCCACACGTAGAAAGTCTCCGGGATGTGACCGAAGAGATGCTACTCAAATACCAACGTCAGTTTGATCCGGTTGTGTTTGTGCGTTGTATGTATGTAGTGCAGGAAAACAACCGCCTGTTGGCTGGTTGCGAAGACCTCAAACGTGGCGACATTGATTCTTTCGGGCAACGCATGTATGGCTCACACAACGGTCTGCGTGACATGTATGAGGTAAGCTGCGCCGAGCTTGACTACTTGGTATCGTTTATGAAAACCGAGAAAAATGTATTGGGTGCTCGTATGATGGGTGGTGGCTTCGGTGGCTGTACCATTAACATTATCAAACGAACTGCCGTAGATGAGCTTTTTGAGAGACTGTCCAAAGCCTACCAGATTGCCATGAAACATGAACTAAAAATGTATAAAGTCCTGATCGAAGATGGCACCAGCCAAATTAACTAGTCCATCTATATAGAGGATTCGTATAGATTGTATATACAATCAAAAAAGTCCAGCCTACCAATCAGGCTGGACTTTTTTGGTATATACAGGTAAAGGTTTTCTTTTTTAAAAAAATGGTATACCAGAGCAAATAAGAAAAACAAACGCAACATATACTCCCCACAGGGTTTGTTCATAAAAAAAAGGTTGTCTGACAATTTTTGTGGTAAATGAGACTTTTGGCACATTTAAATTATTTAACAAACTTATTATCAAGCAAATACGTGTTGCAATTCTTTGAAAATATGTATTGTCCACAAAAATTGTCAGACAACCTCTTTTATTACCACATTACATATCCAGCTAGCTGCTGACTATTTTGTACCCGGCAAGACTGTAAAAAAAGAAATTCAACTATACAGTGCAGGAAAACTGGTTTCTAGCCAAAAAATCACATTTAAAGAGGGAAAAGCAGAAATACATATAGACCATCTGCCTGCTGGATTTTATATGCTACAGGTAGTCGGTGTTCCAGGAGCTCAAAAAGTAGTACATTGGTAAACAAACAAAGATGGGCGAATGTACATATTCGCCCATCTTTGTTTGTCTGTTATACATTTGTTTGGCATTATTTTGCCAGCAACCGTTTTACCATTTCAGACACGGCCCGTCCGTCAGCTTGTCCAGCCAGTTCCTTGGTAGTCACTCCCATCACCTTGCCCATATCCGCAGGACTAGTAGCCCCTACCCGACTCAGAATATCTTTTACCCGAATTTCCAGCTCCTCTGCAGACAGCTGCTTAGGCAAGTATCGTTCAATGATGGCCAGCTCTGCCAGTTCTTTGTCTGCCAGATCTGTACGACCCTGTTGCTGAAAAATCTCTGCCGACTCGCGGCGTTGTTTGGCTGCTTTGGTGAGCAACTTCAATTCATCATCTGCTTTCAGGTCGCCGCTGGCACTTCCTTCTTTGGTTTCTTCCAGCAAAATCAGTGATTTGATCGAACGCAGAGCCGTCAGGGCATCTTTGTCCTTGGCAAGCATGGCCTGCTTGATGTCGGCATCAATCTGTGTTTTAAGTGACATATAGCTATATGTTAGAAAAAAGTAAAAATAAGAGGAAAACCTGTATCCAACTTCTGTTTAGGTCGTATTCTGCTTCTAGGTGTTGCAGTAGAACCACTGCAAGTATACGTCTTTCCCGTCAGATTATCCCAAAATAGCCTAAAAATTACCAAAATAGCCATTTCCTGACACCCCACGTCTCAGTAGTCACAGTAAATGGGTTACCAATTGAGGAGGTTTTTCATAAATTCCCGAAACATTTACAAAATTATGTATTTATGGAAATTCTATTCAAATTCTGGTGGGTACTCATACCCGTTGCCTTATTGATTTTTCATCGGTTTTTTTTCCGAATTTTTGGTGTAATCATCGTTCCTGAAGACAGGATTGGTCTGGTTACCAAAAAATTTGTTCTTTTCGGAGAACACAAGTCCCTGCCCGACGGACGCATTATTGCTGTCAATGGCGAAGCAGGTTTTCAGGCTCAAACGCTTGCTCCTGGTCTACATCTATGGAAATGGATCTGGCAGTATGAAATCACGCTGCAACCTCTTACGGTAGTTCCTCCCGGCAAGCTGGGTTTGCTGATTGCCAAAGATGGAAACGAACTACCGACAGGTGCCATCCTAGGTCGTCGGGTAGCCTGTGACTCGTTTCAGAATGCCGAAGATTTTATCCGCAACAACGGTCAGAAAGGTCGCCAGACGGCCTACATTACGGCTGGTTCGTACCGCATCAATACGTCTCTATTTGAAGTCGAAATGACTGAAATGACACATATTACGGAAAATAAAGTGGGTATTGTGACGACACTAGACGGCCAGCCACTGGGCGAAGGACAAATTGCAGGAAAGCACATTGACGCACACAACAACTTCCAAGATGTGGATGCCTTTTTACAAAACAAAGGAAACAGAGGTCTGCAACCACAGGTCATTCTGGCTGGTTCATACAACCTCAATCCCTGGTTTGTACACGTAGAAGAAACCTTTATGACCGAAATTCCGATTGGGAACGTAGGCGTGGTCATCTCGTACTACGGCGAAGATGGTGCCGACTTGAGTGGAGCTGAATTTAAGCATGGAAACATTGTGGCCAAAGGCTACAAAGGTGTATGGGCCGAGCCGCTGGGACCTGGCAAATATCCGATCAATAAATATACGATGCGGATTGAAGTCGTGCCCACAACCAACCTTGTACTGAACTGGGCATCGGCACGCAGCGAGTCGCACCAACTAGACAAAAACCTGAGTACCATCACAGTACGGAGTAAAGACGGCTTCCCGTTCAACCTAGACGTGTCGCAGATCATTCATATTCCAACTACGGAAGCTCCGAAAGTGATTGCCCGGTTTGGAAACATGAACAACCTGGTGAGTCAGGTACTGGAGCCGACCATCGGTAACTACTTCCGGAACTCAGCCCAAGATGCAGACGTGATCAACTTCCTAACGTCTCGTAAAGAACGACAAGATTCAGCCAAGCAGCACATCGGCAAAGTACTGGCTGAATACAATGTGTTTGGTGTAGACACCCTGATCGGGGACATTGTACCACCTGACTCCCTGATGAAAACCCTGACCGACCGAAAACTGGCCGAAGAACAGAAAGTAACCTTTGAAACGCAGATGATGGCCCAAGAAACCCGTCAAAAACTGGAAAAAGAAACGGCTATTGCCGACATGCAACGTGAAATCGTAAAAGCTGACCAAGGCGTATTGATCTCCAACCGCGTAGCAGATGCCGCTGTGAAGAAAGCCGAAGGGGAAGCTACCAGTGTGAAAATACAGGCAGGTGCCGAGTCAGAACGCCTCAAGATGATTGCCAATGCCGACGCCCAGAAAACCAAAGTACTGGCCGAAGCAGAAGCAGAAAAAGTAAAAATGCTGGCCAATGCAGAAGCCGAAAAAATCAGCGTAACTGGTGATGCCGAAGCAGAGAAGATTCTGGCCATTGGTAAATCATCTGCCGAAGCCTACAAGCTGGCAGTAGAAGCCATGGGCGGCGACAACTTTACCAAACTCAAAGTAACCGAAGCCATTGGTAAGGAACGCATCAAGATTATCCCAGATGTACTCATTGGTGGCGGCAACGGCGACGGCTCCAATGGCACCATCAGTGGACTGCTCGGCTTTCAGTTGCTAGAACAGATGCATAAACACCAGCAGCAACCGCCCGTCAACGGCAAGCATGCCTCCGATGGAAAAGCAGATGGCACACATTCCACAGATACAAAAGAATAATTCTGCCTAAGCAACCGGGCGAATACACATTTGTCTCGACATAGCCCCGTGTCCGCAGGAAACTGCGGACACATTTTTTTGCATGACCTCCTGATTCTGTGAAAAGTAAAAAAAATCCCAGATGTCTATTCACCTTCACCATTTTTTTTCATTAATACCTGTATACTCCAAAAAATCATACTATTTATAGGTATATATATAGTGCGCACATCTTTCCAAACTTCTGTATCTGACAGATAAACACTCGACAAGAGATTTTTTTTAATCATTCTGAGTAGAGATTTAAATCATTTTATTCGACACCTGCTATTGGTAGTATTGTCTATCTTAATAATCGTTTACTTACTTTAAACTGTCCTATCCATGAAGTCACTCTATCTTTATTTTTTTCTGTTTTGTCTGTCTGTGACAAATCTGATTGCCCAGACCCCTAAAGTCCTAAATCTGACACAGAACCAGACTATTGACCTGAGTCTGTTTGCCAGTTTTGATGCTGTACCTAACGATACGTCAGCCCGAAAAATGTCTATCAAAATTCTGGTTAACGATCCCAGAAAAACTATTTATGAGAAAACAGTAGCAGTATATGGTACAGAAACTACCTTACAGAAGCCTACTCAAGAAACCTGTTACAGGTATGATTTTCGTGCACCAGGGGCTTCTTCCAGCTTTACAGCGGTTCGCTTTTACAGAGATTTTGAAATGAATATGCAACCAAATCAGCAGTATCTGCTCGAACTCAACACCTATGACCGAAACGGCAACTTTCTGGCTCAAAGCTATACCACCTTTTTTACGGGAAGTAAGACGTTGAAACCTATGACGGTAGCTACTATATCTTACATGGAACCCACAGGTGTTTTTCATATTCACAATGCTTATCTTCTGTATAGGGACACCTATCTTATTCCAATGCCTATCCAGACCAATCATCCGGAAATCAAATACACAGAAGGCTATTTTTATGATCCCAAAACAGGCAAGCTAGTAGACATTAACTACGAATGTGGCAATAATATGTTTTATAATCTTCCTATTACAGCCCTACCTTTCAGTGAATTACGCCTAGTCTTGCATGTGACAGGTACAGATGGAAGAGCTATTAGTTATGGAGAATATACCTTCCGTGTTAAAAATACACCGAAGGCAAAATCTGAAATTACGTATCCGAGAGACGGACAAACCAATGTGTCACTTACACCTATTATTCAAATCAACTGGCGAAAAAATAAACTAAGCCTTGGGAATGGACGTGTATCTGATAATTCTTTTGCGATCCATAGTGCCCCAGAACTCTCCGCAGTAGACAGCCAGGAAAAAGTTGAGGTCATATATAACTATTTGAATCAAACATTTCAACCCATACGTAAACTTAGACCCAATACTACGTATAAGCTGACCGTGCGTGGTCTTTATAATTATAGGGGCAACTACGAAATACCTACCTTGATTAGTACATTTACGACAGGGGCAGGTTCTGAAAAACCTACCTTGAGCTACCCCGCTCCGGATTCAAGGCTGGATCCCTATGTAAATAGAGGATTTTTTACTGCTAGTGCCAACGACAGTACAGCCCGCAAACTCTCTCTGAAAGTGTTTGTCAACGATCCTCGCCAGCTTATATGGGAAGAAACCAAAGACCTGCCTGCGAGTAGTACAAACAGACCAGATGTGACTTTTAGCAAATCTCCGGAGCAACTTGACTATAACCAGCAGTATCTGGCAGAAGTAGCCACATTAGATGGTAATGAACAGATGATTAAACAACAATATTATACCTTTTTTACCAGCCTACCACTAACTTTAAATCCCTACCCAGAACTAGTTACACCTGCTCAGTCTGCCTCAAACGTTTCGCTTAATCCGGTTATTTCTGTCAAAGCACCACAACTACCCTTTTATGGAGAAGAGTTGCAAGAAGTCTATTATGCTCTGGACACCTATCCAGCAGACTGGTCAGGTACAGACTACCAATCCGAGTCCAAAACAGTTACTACTGATTACTGGACTCCTAAGGCAGCCGACCTGTATCAATGGGCACCCACTCAGGCACTTAAGCCTGATACCAAATATCAGGTACGGATTATTTTTCATGCACCAGGGGCTGTAAAGGATCAATATGATCTAAAAAAAGATTTTACCTTCACTACAGGCAGCAGTACTATGCGTCTTTCAGGCTCAGATTCCCGCTACGTTTCTACTACCATCGCCATGCCCAATCCATTCTCGAATGAGCTAACCATCCAGCTGGACAAAAAATACACCCAGGCACAGGTACAACTCATCGGGATGAAAGGACAAATTCTGGCTCAGCAAAAAGGCTCGGCGCAAAAACCCATTGTCTTTTGTGGAGATAACCTGACACCGGGTTTGTATGTAGTTCGCATCACTGATGCTACTGGCAAAGGCGAGCAGTTTAAGGTGATCAAGCAGTAAGTAAGTCTGTCGTTATATACTGCTGATACCCAGGAAGACCTCGCATCAAGCGGGGTCTTTTTGTCTATCCCAAGATATGTATAGAAAAAAATAGTCTCTAAGGTTTGCGTAGTACACCCAATCTGTACTACCTTACCTGCTGACAATCAGCAAAAGATAAAAAGGGTTGTGAATTGCCTCCACCCTCCTCGTATTTATGAGATATTTTCTATTCATTTTCATGCTGGCATGCAGTATATCTATACATGCCCTGAATGCGCAAAACACCCGCCTCAGCGACCATAATGCCATTGGATGGTGTGGTTATTTTGGTACATTTAAACTCAGTCAGAAATGGGGCATTCATACAGAATATCAGCTTCGTCGGACGCATTTCATTACCGAGCCACAACAAGGGTTGCTACGTGTGGGGCTAACCTATGATCCTGTTTCTAACATACAACTACGGATAGGTTACGCCTGGGCAGAAACGTTTCCGTATGGCGAATTTGCCATCAATGGCATGGGAAAAGATTTTACCGAACACAGAATATTCCAGATGGTAACCCTACTAGACAAAATTGCCATTGTAGATATCTCCCACCGTTTTATGCTGGAACAAAGATGGATTGGACGCTATACAAACGCTACGTTGTCCAGAGAAGATGACTATCCATTTGTGAATCGGATTCGGTATATGGTGCGGGCACAAGTACCTTTAAAAGGATCTTCGGTGGGAGATAAAACACCTTACGTAGCTGTTTATGACGAACTGCTCATTGGGTTTGGAAAGAATATAAACCAAAATATATTTGACCAGAATCGTTTGGGCGTCTTGGTAGGGTATCGTTTCACCCCTGCTGTTCGTATAGAAGGAGGTTATCTCAGCCAGATTTTACAATTGGGCAGAGAAGTAAATGCCCAAAACGTAGTTCAGTATAACAATGGCATGGTAGTAAATGCCAATTTTACGATTGATTGTACCAAAAAGAAATAAAACGATAGTTATTATTGTGTGGACCTCACCCCTTACCTCCAAACTTCCCCATGTGGGTACGACTATATTTACGGTCATGTCGCACCTGGCCACTAAACACCAAGCCATTAATTTGGGGCAAGGCTTTCCAGACTTTCCCTGTGCCGATGCACTCATACAGCTGGTCACTCAGGCTATGCAACGGGGGCACAATCAGTATGCCCCAATGGCAGGCGTGTGGGAACTCCGCGAGCAGATTGCTGCCAAAACCGACCGTCTGTATGGCTATGCACCCAACCCAGAAACCGAAATTACCGTTACCTCTGGCGGAACAGAGGCGTTGTATGCGGCCATCAGTGCCGTCGTAAAACCTGGCGACGAGGTGGTGGTGCTGGAACCCTGCTACGACAGCTATATTCCAGCCATTGAACTCAACGGCGGCATTCCGGTGTGTGTACCGCTGCGTTCTGGCGACTTCTCTGTGGACTTTCCGGCCCTGAAAGCGGCTCTGACACCACGCACCAAAGCCCTGATTATCAATACGCCACACAACCCCACAGGAGCCGTCATTCCCGACGCAGACATGCAGCAACTGGCCGATCTGCTGCACCAGACAGACATTTTCCTGATCAGCGACGAAGTATACGAACACATGGTATTTGACGGCAAACCCCACTGTAGTGTGCTGCGGTATCCCCGGCTGCGAGAACGAAGTTTTGTGGTATCGTCGTTTGGCAAAACCTACCATGTAACCGGCTGGAAACTGGGCTATTGCGTAGCTCCACCACAGCTAACCACCGAATTTCGGAAAATACACCAGTACCTGACCTTTGCCTCGTGCACACCGTTGCAATATGCACTGGCCGAATACTTGAAACAACCTGAACCCTACGCACAACTGCCACAATTTTACCAGCAGAAACGGGATTTCTTTCTGAGTTTGATGCAGCAGACACCATTTCAGATGCGTCCGTCACAAGGCAGCTACTTTGTGCTAGCCTCCTACGCCCACCTGAGCAACGAACCAGATACCGACTATACCATCCGTCTGACCAAAGAAATAGGCGTAGCAACAATCCCGTTATCATCCTTTTACCAGAATGCAACTGATCACAAACTGATCCGTTTTTGCTTTGCCAAAAAAGAAGAAACCCTGACCCAGGCAGTTGAACGTATAAAGGAAATGAGTGAATAATCCCTTGGGGGCTTTCACCAATCTTTTCCACAGTTCTATTACTAGGCAGCTCATTTACTCATTCATTCGTTTACTCATTTGGAAAATCTACGCCTGACCCTGATACAGACCCAGCTACATTGGGAAAACCCTTCAGCTAACCTTGGTATGCTAGAAGAAAAAATCCGAAGCATACACGAACCTACCGACCTGATTGTACTTCCAGAAATGTTCAATACTGGATTTACCATGCAGGCCGCTGCCTTGGCTGAGCCGATGAATCTGACTACCTGCAAATGGATGAAAATGATGGCTGCGCAAACAAAGGCTGTCGTCACAGGAAGCTTTATTGTCAAAGAAAATGGGCAGTTTTACAATCGACTGGTCTGGATGCGACCTGATGGCACCTACGAAACCTACGACAAACGACACCTGTTTCGCATGGCCCACGAACACGAAACCTACACCGCAGGCACATCCTGTATCTTTCCGACTATCCGCAACTGGCGGTTTCTGCCGCTGGTGTGCTATGATCTACGGTTTCCGGTATGGAGCCGCCAGTCGCAGGGCTCGTCTGACAAGCAGCCCACCTACGACTGTCTGCTGTATGTAGCCAACTGGCCTGAAGCCCGCCGATTCCATTGGAATACATTACTGCAAGCCCGTGCCATTGAGAATCTGAGCTATGTGGTAGGTGTCAATCGGGTGGGAAAAGATGGGAAAGAGATAGCCTATAGTGGTGATTCGGTTGTGCTCAGCCCCCGTGGTGAACAACTATTTCATGCCGAATACACAGAGGTCATTCAAACCATGGAGCTGAACTGGGAAGAACTACAAGCCTACCGGGAAAAGTTTCCAGCCTATAAAGATGCCGATGATTTTCAGATTATGAACGAAAAATAACACCCACAATTGTTCTATATACCCAGAAAATAAAACAGGAGTGTTAGATATAAATACCCACACTCCTGTGTCTCTAAACAGACTTGCTTTCTACCTTTGATTCACATTAATAGTGTTCAGGTATTTTTTAATCAACTGAAAGAGTCCCACTATAAGTGTAAATAGATCCTCTTAAATCAAATTTTGCATCCTTAAAAGAAGCTTCTAAACGATTTCCATTTACACTAACAGTGATTGTTTCTTTTGGTAATAAATCATTGCGAAGTGTAACAGTACCATTTGAAATGTCCATTATGACACGTATATTGTCTTTTTCAGGTGTGTAAGTTCCAGATGTTGGTTTTTGGGGAAATATCATACTTAAACTCAAAATATTGTTCCCAGTTTGTCCATTACCTTGTAGTACATAACCGCCATCGGTTCTCGCTTCTACGCTTAAATCGACATTTCCGTTATAATTAACCTTGCCAGTTCCTTTGTTTGTTGGTTCTGGGTCGCTTTTCTTGCATGATAAAACAAGCGACATTATAAATACTAGAGCAATAATTTTCCTCATTATTTTATTTAGTTGTGTATCAAAATGTATGATGAGTAAAAAAGCTTCCTTTCTGTTTGAACGCCTTTTTTTTGTCTTCCCGCAGGGATCTTCGCACAAATACAGCGGCCGTCGTCTGTGCGCGAAGATCCCTGCGCAAAGACAAAAGAATAATTACACGCATAAGCTACTGATAGTCAAACTATAAAGCTATCATATATTTTGAATCACAACCCAAAATGTATTTCCATGTACTATTACATCAAATGCCAAACTTGCAAATAGGTATTTTAACCCAGAATCCACACTAGACGTCGTAACGAAGCTGGATTATTCAATAAAAGCTGAAATTACGCTGGACATCAGAGCTGCCAAATAAAAGGTACTTAGCTCTTTGAGCAGGTTTAATTCTTGAAAAGCCGCCTGTATGGCTTTCAGATACAGGCGAGCTTTGAGGGTAATGTGAATCAAGGGTAGCAATGGCACGTTGATTATCACTTAGTTGTATCCAATCTTTAGCAAAATTTTGAACGTTGCCAAAGATAAGCTCCTGATTTTCAAACGAACTCTTTTCTACCCTTGATTCATACAATTAGTCAGTCTTAACTAATTTATATGTTTTTATATCGTTGCCTGAAATAATTTTGACAATATATATTCCAGAAGGGTAATTACCTCTCAGTGTAAGTGAGGTATTGGCTTTTACGTTATTCTGTCTAAAAATGGTAGTACCTCTCAAATCGTTAATTTCAACGGAATAAAGCTGATTTATATCAGAGGAGGTAAACGTAAGAACAGATTTGTCAGTAAACGGATTGGGATAAAGTTGAATAAATTCTTTACGAGCCTCTTCCATGGTTTCTTCTTTGCAATTAGTACAGTTAATACAACCAAATTTAACGATTGCCCCCTCTGATGCCCCCGCAGGATTATGTTGGATGCTTGAACTTCCAATCACCTCATAATTAGAACTGAAAGTAGATCCAGCAACATATATATTTGCGTTCCCATCCAAAACCATCGTATGTGCCGATTCGTTTCCAGAGGCCGCAGTATTAGAAGCACTGCCATAATAAGTTTGCCAAATGGGTGTAAAGTTAGCGTCAAACTTACCTATAAACATATCACTTGTACCAAATGGACCTGTCAAATCTCGATGGTATGCACTCGCATTTGGACCTATTAGATCTGTACTAGACACATCACCACACACATATACATTGCCCGTTACATCCGTATATATTTCCTTGCCATATTCACCACTGCTGCCTGCATGTAACCGTCTGGCAATGGATGTTCCAGCAGTTCTATTTCTGCGTTCCAGAATAATATCGCTTGGTGTAAGTGAGTTGGGGATATTGATCCACCCTGCAGCACCGGTTAGCAATAGATCATTGTCACGAATAGATAACCCAGTATAAAAATCATTGAAAACAGTTCCCCACATGTCCCACCACATTGTTGTTCCTGACAAACCATTAAATTTTACAATTAATGCATCCTGTAGGCCTTGATAGGGAGAAGTAGAATTAGCAACCCGCAATGGAAAATCAGGATCCACGGTGGTCGTTATGCCATCGGCCTCTAGGTACGTTTGAGTCATATTACAACCAGTGACTGCACTGCAATATACATCCCCCTGCGCATCGAAGGCGATATTTTTACCGCCTATTCCTATTCCTGCCGGACAAGAACATGCTCCAAAATAAGTACCCCAGATAGGCTTTCCATCAACTTTATTGATTCTGGCTACGAACATATTTGTCCGACTTACTAGTGGTGCTTTGTAGTTATTGGTAGCATTTGGCAAAGAACCGGCTCCACGAACGCCCAATGTACCTGACAGGAATAAACCTTGATTAGATAATCCGTTCGGAATCAAGTTTGCCCCTTCTAGTTTCAAGTCCCAAGCTCCATAGAAACGAGACCATACAACTGACTGTCCGCCAGGTGTCAGTTTCATACTTACCACATTGTTCTCATTTGGATGAAAAAGACCATTAGTGGGACTAGGGGGAACAGAAACAGGAAAATCCCCACTTTTAGTATTGGCTGTAAGGTAGATATCTCCATTTTCATCTACCAAAACAAAAGCAGCTTCATCAACCTCGCTTCCTCCTATATAATTAATCCAATTTACCCTTGTTCCATCCGGAGTTATTTCAGCTACAAACAAATCTCCGGTTTGCCCTGCTGAGCCAAAGCTTCCCATTGTTCGGATGATGGTTCCGGGACTAGTAGGCAAATCTCTTGTTATGCCATTGGTATTGCCATATACAATCAGATTACCTGTCGGAGTCAAAGCCATGCTAGAAATCTGATCTGCCCCACTTCCTCCAAAATAGGTAGCCCACTGGGGGGTTAGATTAGTACTATTGACACAAGAAGGACACGCCTTGAATGAGACATTCACTGTATTAGAAAGACAACCAGGATTGCCATTCATTCGTAACACGTAGGTGCGTGTTGCTTGGCCTCCGTTTACATTCGATTGGGCTATATTTGTAGGAGCTGTTGCTGTAAATGTAGACCCTGTACCTACTGGGATCAATGTAGTTACGTTCTCTACTAAAAACCATTCGAAGGTACTTGATGATGGAACCGTACCATTGATTCTCAACGTATAGGTTGATCCACAAGGTACGTCAGAACTTCCGTCAAGTATAATGGAGGGTACACGATCTACCTGTATGTGGGCGGTCTGGGATTGGAAAGAAACCCCAGGAGCTGTAGCTGTAACGATATAGGTTTGATTGGCTGTCAGTACAGGTGTGGTGACAGGGTTGCCTATAAGAGCCTGTCCACCATTTTGAGGTGTCCACGTAAATGTAACATTGCTAACGGTTGTGTTGGCCGACAAAACACTAGTTCCGCCACAGATTATACTAGGCGGATTATTTACCGTAAAATTCATTGTTTGACTATACCCTGATTTATAAAAAAAGAGTGATACAAACAAACTGATGTATAATAGCTGTTTTTTCATTGCATAAAAGTTTAAGGTAGTGAAACATTGAGTAATCAATTCGTACCTATATTGGCATAAGGTATAATTGATTGAGTAATCAAAGGTAGAAAAGAACCACAGGTAAAAATGTCCCAATAGATAACTGTAACGTTTGAGGGAATAAGTGTCGAGTATGAATAGACAACTGTTTGCAAATAGAATGGCAATAAAAAATAGGTAACATACTTTTGCATCTTCAACTCCAAAAAAATCAGGCAGTAAAAGGAAATTTTGTAAAATTTCCTTTTACTGCCTGAAGAATAAATGCACGTAGGTACAAATGTGAGCCGCTCCTACACGGCATGGCTAATTATTTGCCAGACCAGATACAAATACAAGCTACCAACCACCCCGATATACATTCGTTTCACATACCGCAACGGCAACCACATACCACCAGCAACAAGCACAGCCGCCATGACCAAGCTGATGGCCACAGACAATCCCAACACCTTGCCAACCAAGATACCTACCAGCAAGCCAAAAATAGGCCCTGATATTACTCTTTTCACAATCCTGACAAACTTCTTCCGCCGACGCTTCAGCCGCAGCCGGTCGTAGTTCTTGAGCTCACCTTTGTGTAACACATACGGAATACCATCAATGAAAGTAATTTCTTGCGTATTGTCCATAGCCAAGTATATCTTGAGGTTTTGAAAAAGAGACAGGTAAGTAATGTTACTAAATTATCAACAAAAATCAAAATTTATTAACATTAAGATAATATTTAATTTAGTCAATCTATTTTCTTGGAAAACAAGGGCTTGCTGCTTATGTTGGATAGTCAATAGATAGCTAAAAAAGAAATGCATTTTTTCTTACTTTTACGAGCCACTTATTTGGCACCAACCCATTCGATACAATAGAACTTTTTTTAACTACTTAAGCTATATTATTTATGAGCCTTTCTTTTGCCTGGATTGAAATTCCCGTAGCCGAAATGCCCCGTGCCAAAGCTTTTTATGAACATGTATTTGCCACCAGCATACAGGTGCTAGACCTGGGAGCCTTGCAGATAGGCACTTTTCCTCCTTTGTCTGGCGGAGTTTCGGGTGCATTATGCCAGCATGCCGAGTTTTACAAACCGTCTTTTGAAGGCCCGATGGTATACATGGATGCCAGTCCGGATCTGAGTGTGATTCTGAGTCGAGTAGAAGCTGCTGGGGGTAGCATACTGTTTCCCAAACGACAAATCTCTCCGGAACAAGGCTATACCGCAATTTTTATAGACTCTGAAGGTAATCGTATTGGATTACGTTCCAAAAACTAACCTTTCTGTATGGGAATCCAAGGAAAAACACTGCTGATTCCTCACAAAACAGATGCCGAACGCAACGCTGTGGCACACGCATGGCTACAGGCTGGAGGGCAAGTACAACGACTAGATAAGTTCTGGGAAAAACCTGTATATCCGGCCACAGAAGTAGTGATTTATGGAAATGATACCTTTGCCAGTGTGGTAGCTCAGGTGTGGAATGTAACACTGGTTTCGCCAGATGATGCCCTGCTGGCACAGCTGGACAATACCTGGCTGAAACGATACCTGCTGGAAGTGACACCAGAAACCCTGGTACAGGAAGCCTTTCCATTGTTTTGTAAGCCTATCATTCCCAAGCAGTTTGCAGCCAAAGTGTATGCCACTTTTGCTGACCTGCAAGCTACCATACAAGGACTTTCCTTAGATACCCGTCTGCTGGTATCAGAACCTGTTTCTATTGAAGCAGAAGCCCGTGGCTTTGTGCTGCACCGCCATCTCCACGACCTGGCTGTATATGCAGGCCAAACAGATTCTCTGGCACAAGGCAGGGGTTTTCTGGAAGATTTTCTGCAAAGCTCAGTCTTTCTACCTGAAACCTTTGTTGTAGACATTGGGTACAATTCCCAGTATGGATGGTTTATCATCGAATTCAATGCTTGCTGGGGAGCAGGACTAAACGACTGTGACCCACACAAAATACTGTCCTGTATTGCAGCAGCCACCATATCCAAAGATGAACACAAACAAATATAATCTGTTCAATCCTTCTCTTTCCATACAACAACCATTACCTATTGTGTCATTTTTGCATTTTCTCTCCTATTCCTGCAGACAATTTTGTAGTTTCGCACCGTCAGACAGGTAGTTTATGGAAAGAACAAATGCCTGGCCTCACAAGAGAAGAAATCAGCCTTTGACTCGTTCTGGATACTGGTGATTCGTTTGTCAGCTGTTTTCTTTTTCTATTAAAATCTATTTTATTTTACACATCCATTTGTTTCATACATGTCCGTAAGAGTTCGTTTTGCTCCCAGCCCAACCGGAGCGTTGCATATTGGCGGCGTTCGTACAGCGTTGTATAATTATATATTTGCCCGAAAAATGGGTGGAAAGATGCTTCTGCGTATCGAAGATACGGACCAGAAACGTTTTGTATCTGGAGCCGAAGAATACATCATTGATTCTCTGAAATGGGTAGGCATTGAAATAGACGAAGGTCAGGGTGTAGGTGGGCCACATGCCCCTTACCGCCAGTCTGAACGCCGGGAAATTTACCAGAAATACGCCCAGCAACTCCTCAACGAAGGAAAAGCCTACTATGCTTTTGATACCGACGAAGAACTAAAAGCCATGCGGGAGCGGCTGGAAAGTGCCGGGGCAACCAATGCCTCGTACAATGCCCTCACACGCACCCAAATGCGTAACTCACTCACCTTACCAGAAGCAGAAACCCAAGCCTTGCTACAAGCAGGTACACCGTATGTCATTCGGGTCAAGATCCCACACAAAGAAGAGATCCGCTTCCGAGACCTGATCCGGGACTGGGTAGTGGTACATGCCAGTACACTGGATGACAAAGTACTCGTAAAATCTGACGGACTGCCTACCTACCACCTAGCCAACATCGTAGATGACCACCTAATGGAAATTACGCATGTGATCCGGGGGGAAGAATGGCTGCCATCAGCTCCGCTGCACATGATGTTGTATCGGTTGTTTGGCTGGGACGCTCCGCAGTTTGCCCACCTCCCCCTGATTCTGAAACCCGACCTGCTGGATGAAAAAGGAAACGTGGTAGAGATCCGACATGGCAAACTCAGCAAACGTGATGCCGACGAAATGGGATTCCCGATATTTCCACTTACCTGGACAGGCACCAATGCCGATGGCGACGACATTACCTCTGTAGGATACCGAGAAGCAGGCTATTACAAAGAGGCCCTGGTTAACTTCTTGGCTATGCTTGGCTGGAATCCAGGTACTGAACAGGAGATTTTCTCTGTCAAAGAACTCATTGAAACATTTTCACTAGAACGTATCCACAAAGCAGGTTCCAAATTTGATATTCGCAAAGCCAACTGGTTCAACCAACATTACCTGCGTACACACCCAGACGAAGAACTGGCAGCTCAGCTCATGCACCAGTTGCAGGCTACAGCCATTGACTGTTCTATGGAAAAAGCTCTGAAGATCACACATTTGCTGAAAGAACGGGTCACCTTCCCACAGGAACTACATCAGCAGGCAGAACTTTTCCTGTTGGCTCCTGACACCTACGAAGAAGCCATAGCTCAAAGCAAATGGACAAACGAAGCAGCCACAGTGATCGGAGCTTATGCCGAAGAACTAAAGACCGTCTCTGACCTAACTGCCGACTCAGCGAAGGCTACACTGAATACCGTACTAGAACAAAAAGGGGTTAAGATTGGAAAAGTAATGCAAGCTTTGCGGCTGGCAGTTACTGGTGTTGGGCATGGCCCGGATCTGATGCATATTATTGAGATCATCGGCAAAGACGAAACGGTGCGCCGCATCGAACTGTCGTTGCAAAAGCTGACGCCAGCCATTAAACCCTGATTGTAAATCCAGGGTTTAACTCTATGTAAACCTTTTGACAGGAACGGAAGTTTATCGGATACAGGTAGATTCGGCTTTAGCCGAATTGAGCAAAACAGTTAAACTATTCCTTTTCGGGTGATAAAGTTTAATTTTACAAATCATTGACTATCAAGCAATTGTAAATTTTTTATTTACGAAAATATCACCCGAAAGGGAATAATTCGGCTAAAGCCGAATCTACCAGGTATTCACATTCCTAACAATTCCTACCTATGGCAAAGAAGAAAGAAGAACCTGAAAACAAAAAACCCAAAGTTCACCCAGAACTGGAAGGGCTGGAATTGACAGTCAATTCATTCGGTGAGATTACCGCCAATTATGACATTGACAAGATCAATGAGTTTCTGAATCAGAAAGTGGATGATAAGAAGCTACGAAACCGAAAGGATCTGAAACCGAAAAAGAAAAAAGGAGCAGAATAAAAAGTAGGTGTACGGGGTTTTGAGGTTGAACAGGCTATTCAACCATTTATCCATTTCCTTTTGGATAAAATCACCCAATACATCTACTTGCATCCTATTCTTTTAACCATTCGATTCAAACCCCCTATTCCCTCTATGAATGCTCATGAAATTGATTTCAAGATTATTGGTGAAGACATCCAGATTGTAGAAATTGAACTGGATCCGAATGAAACCGTGATTGCAGAAGCTGGAACCATGATTTACATGCACGATGGCATCCAGTTTGAGACCAAAATGGGCGATGGCTCACAGCCCAACAGCGGCTTTATGGGCATGCTCAAACAAGTCGGCTCCCGTCTGCTGACAGGCGAGTCATTGTTTATGACCCATTTTTCCAACCGAGCTTCCGTACGTAGTAAAGTTGCCTTTGCGGCTCCCTATCCAGGAACGGTACTTCCCATTAACCTCCGTGAAATCCGTGGCAATACCCTCATTGCCCAAAAAGATAGTTTTCTGTGTGCAGCCTATGGCACCAGCATTTCCATTCACTTTAACCGCAAGTTTGGTTCAGGACTGTTTGGAGGTGAAGGCTTTATCCTAGAAAAACTCCAAGGCGACGGAATGGCATTTATTCATGCAGGGGGTGTCGTTATTGAAAAATACCTCAACAACGAAAGCCTGCGGGTAGATACAGGTTGTGTAGTAGCCTTTGAACCTAGCATTGACTTTGACATTCAGAAAGCTGGAAACCTGAAATCCATGGTATTTGGAGGTGAAGGACTATTTCTGGCTACACTCCGAGGTACTGGACGCGTCTGGCTACAATCCATGCCCATCTCTAAGTTAGTCGCTGCACTAGCTCCTTATAGCAGCAATAGCACTAAAGAAGGTGGCTCTATTTTAGGCGGCCTGGGTCGGATGTTGGATGGAGATTGAGAAGAGCCGTCCAGCTGTATGCGTCATTCAGAGCGAAGCTCTGAATGACGCATACAGCTGGATCTCTTTATTCTTTTCTCCTTTTCGTTCCACCTTACCTTTTATACGTCTTCACATACCCTGGCACCTGTTTGTCTGCTGAAACCTTTGGGTCGGTAATAGGAGTTTCTGGTGTGAGTTTTAGGGGTAATACACCTGCCCAGACAGGCCAATCCATGTCTTCCGGATCATCATTGACACCTTCGGCACGGACTTTGGCAGAAGCTTCGGAAATAGGAATAGCCAGTACCATTGTCTTTTTCATTTCACTGGCATTGGGCTGGCGGACTTCTGCCCAACGACCTGGCACCACGTGTTCGGTAAACCGTTCCAGTGCCTTCCAACGTTCCTCTTCATCTGTAACCAAGCGGGTTTTGCCGAAACACACCACTGAACGATAATTGACCGAATGATGAAAGGCCGAACGAGCCAGTATCAGGCCATCTATAAACGTCACACAGACGCAAACGTCTATGCCTTGAGCTAGTTGCCGGAAAAAATGACTGCCTACCGAGCCGTGAATGTAAATTGTATTTTCAATGCGGCAGTAGCCCATAGGAATCATGAACGGCTGTCCGTCCAGGCAGTAGCTGATGTGGCACACCAATCCTTCATCCAGAATCGGGTAGATGGTGGCCGTATCGTAGTGGCCACGTTTTGCAATACGGGTGATAGTAGTTTTGTCAGTAGGGGTAAAAGATTGAGATGGATTCATAGGAATAAGGGTTCAGATTTTACATAAACAGTGCTACGTTATAGACACAAAAGTATATATTTGCAGGACTACCTTAGACATCCATTTTATAAATATCCAATAGTCCGGTTTATACTATGCTGCCCTATCAGACACTTATTGCTGTAGACCGCCAAAGCTCCGTGGCTGTGTACCTACAAATCACCAATGCCGTGATTCTGCACATCAAAAAAGGAGTCATTCAGCCAGGAACTCGGTTGCCGGGTACACGTAGCCTAGCTCTACAGCTACAGGTACACCGCAAAACGGTAGTTCGGGCGTTTGAAGAACTAGAGGCTCAGGGCTGGATTATACATCAGGCATCACGAGGAACGTTTGTACGCACAGAATTGCCCGAAAACCGTCCGCAGAAGGTCCGGGAAGAGCCGCTGACAGGAAATGTTTACCCGAATCAGACAGGTTTCCAGCTTCCCAAAAATGAAGTATTGTGTCGTCCGGTGGTGAAGGCAGAAAAGATGCCTGGGTTTGATGATGGATTTCCGGATGTACGGCAGGCTCCAGTAGATATACTAGGACGTGCCTATAGGAGTCTCCTGAAACGCAGCTTTCAGAAAGACTTGATCTCCTATGGTGATCCGCTAGGCAATGCCTACCTGCGGCAGGTACTAGCCTCATACCTGCAACAAAGCCGTGGATTAGCTATTTCGGCAGATAATATTTGTATTACCCGTGGTAGTGTGATGGGCATTTATCTGACCGTTCGGCTGGTATGCAAGCCCGGCGATACGGTACTTGTAGGAGATACCAACTACCTAGCCGCCAATATGATTGTCCGTAATGCCGGATGTGTGCTGCACCGGATTCCGGTAGACGATCAGGGAATTTCAGTAGATGCCATTGCAGCTTTTTGCCAGACCCAACCTGTGCGACTTATCTACGTTACGTCTCATCACCACTACCCTACTACCGTGACACTGAGTGCCGAACGCCGAATCCGGCTGCTGCAACTGGCTGATGAATATGGGTTTGCCATTCTGGAAGACGACTATGACTACGACTACCACTATGCCAGCAGTCCGATTTTGCCACTGGCCAGTGCCGATACCAACGGAATGGTGGTGTATGTGGGTTCACTGAGCAAGATGGTAGCTCCGGCGTTTCGGGTAGGCTATCTGGTAGCTCCTCAAAACCTGATTGAAGAAGCTGGATACTTACGCCGCATCATAGACCGCCAAGGCGATACAATACTGGAACAAGCCATAGCCGAACTCATTACTGAAGGCGAACTGAAGCGTCACATAAAAAAAGCCCAACGGCTTTACCACCAGCGTCGAGATGCATTGTGCGAGCTGCTACACACCCACCTAGGCGACAAGCTCCAGTTTCAGGTTCCCACAGGAGGCATGGCTCTCTGGACACAGTTTCCTACCGATCTGCCTCTGCCTACTCTTGCTGCCAAAGCCCGCCAGCAAGGGCTGCTCCTCGGCAGTGGCACCAACTACGATAATGACACGCTAAACGCCACCCGCATGGGCTTTGCCTCGCGTACACCAGACGAACTAGAGCAGGCAGTATTACTATTAAAGAAGGTGTTAGTGACCAACTAGAAAAAATAGTAGTATGTAATTATCTGGGGTTATTTATTTGTATAAACTAAAATAATATATATATTTTCATAAAAATTAATAATATTGACCAAAACAGCAATTGTTCTGTGGGTTCTATTTTCTCTTAGTTCCTGTGGAACAGGTCTACAGATAAGCAAATCTAAGGTTATGTATTTTGATAACCGTTTTTCTGCTTTTGTAGACAATACAGCATTTAAAGCTAAAGCTAGCAGGTATGGTAGTCCGTCACTCCTTGGCTTATTTGAAATTCCTCATCTAAGTCCTGATAGTGTATGTATAAAATTTGCACCTACTCAAGAACTGGTACTTCAATATTGGGAAAACGGACAAAAAAAGGAGAAATCATTTAAAGGTCAGTTTAAAAGAAAAGGATATTATGAGATTTTCCTCGATAATTATAAGAAAGAAATCCCACCATTGTTTCCAATATTTTTTAGCTCCTATAATATCAATAGAATCAGGCTGGCACAAATGCAAAACGGGGATTTGATCATTGATAATAGATGGAATCAAAGTGGCAATATTTTTCTTTTGGCAGCTGGCAGTAGTGGTAGACGACAAAGTTTTTTTAAAATTCGATTAACAGCAACCAGTTTATAACCAATAAAAGCCCAAATCTGCTAGCTATCAGTTTATATCCCCTATTCCTACCAAAACCCATGACAGAAACCGTACACATTATTGGAGCAGGCATTGGCGGACTTACCTACACACATCCCTAAAATCTCTCACACCTATCTAAACAAGTAAGATTATGATTAGAAGACTCTTTGTACCAGCCTTACTGACCCTATGGTTTCAGTGTTCATTGTATGCCCAGATCCCAGCAGGTTTTACACCCATGCTCAACGATACCAACCTGAACGGATGGACCCAGAAAGGCAATACATCAGCTACTTGGACTTATCAAGCTGGCATTCTGAAAATGTACCAATCCTTAGGCGGAGCAGCAGGCTGGCTACAGTTTAATCAACAGTTGACCAACTTTAGCTTTTATTGCGAATGGAAGTCAGAAGCCGCCGGAAACAGTGGCATACACTGGGGAATCACGAATAGCACTGTCACACCTGTCTGGGATGCGAATGAAATCCAACTCTGCGACGACCCAAACTATAACCTGTACTATGGAAAAGATGGCTATATACAGGGCGACAAACGTGAACAAAGTGGCTCAATCTACGGCGTGGTGGGTGTCAAAAACTCGGTCTATGCAGGCACCAATAACTGGAACACCATGCAGGTAACGGTAGTGGGCAAATCTATTGAACTAAAATACAACGGCGTGGTCGTCTATCAGATAGACAAAGATGACTATCCGAACGATTTTTACATGTGGAATACCACCCAACTAGCCCTTTCCAAAAGACCTACTACCGGATTTATTGGTCTGCAATCACATAAGGCTGCTAATATGTATTTCCGAAATCTGGCCTACAAAGACCTCTCTACCAGCCCCTGTGCTAGCAACATAGCTCCTACCATAAACATCACCGCACCTGCCAATGTAACCAATATGGCCATAGGCTCTACCGTCAATGTAGCGGCTACAGCAGGTGATACCAATGGAACGGTGTCGAAAGTGGAGTTTTTAGTAGATGGCACCAGCATAGGTGTAGACAATACAACCCCCTATACAGCCAGTTTCACGGCCTCCAAAGCCATCCATACCATTACAGCCATTGCTACCGACAATTGTCACATCACTACTTCTCAGACTATAACAGTATATGACAACAGCAGCCTTGCCTCTCGGAGCTCCCTATACGAAGACTCCAGTTTACTGCTTTGGGTAAATAACGAAGGCATGACCTCACAGTTTGTCAACGATCGTTCTCCCAACAAACTAGTTGGTCAAAACTACAAGTGCCTTCCCACAGCTGGCAAATATGGCAATGCCGCCGAATACAATCACCTAGATTCCAGCCACATTAACTTTGGCAATCAATGCAACACCGAAAATGCCGTCACAATCATGGCTTGGGTAAAACTGTATTCACTGGGGCATGATGGCAAAAACATGGAAGTGATAGAAAAGGAGATGATGTATTGGATTAATTATATGACAGCTCTGGATGGAGATCCAGAATGGGTGCCGTATAAGAATCGTTTCCGGGCTGGCATGTTTGTTTCCACAGGCCCTGGTTATACCAAAAAACAACTAATATTTATCAACTCAAAAGATAAATACTTTCCAAACAGAGATACCTGGATTCATGTGGCCATGACCTACGACCGCCAAAATATCAAATTATATATCAATGGTGTACTGGACGTCATGCAAGCCGAAACCCGCCCCATTGAGCAATCTGCCTTTGACTTGTGTATTGGCACCAAACATGCTCAGGATCAATATGGCGTAAATAATGCCCCCTTTCTTCGGCAATGGGACGGCGTAATAGACGATGCCCTGATTTTCAAACGCTCCCTGACTGATGCAGAGATAGCTGGATATTATACCCACACGAAAAAAGGAGTAGCCCTTTCTACCACACGGATGAATGTAGGTTCTGGAGCCAGCACCCAAACATTTGATGTCATCTCTAATGCTCCTTATACGATTGCCAGCAACCAGACTTGGTGTACTGTAAACGTGACCAGCGACGATGAAGACCGCATTGTGACTGTATCTGCAACCCGCAATACTGGAGTTCAACGCACCGCAACAATCACCGTCACTGGAGCCCAAACCAAAACCATTACTGTCACACAGGCTGCTACAGGTGCCAGAGGTAGCTCCGAAGTACTGTCTACATACAACAGTCATGCACCCCTGCTGTATCCGAACCCAGCTACAGAACAGATTCATTTCAACTTCGTAGCAGATGCCCAGTCAGCTACCATCATCAATGCACAGGGTGCAACAGTAGATCGGGTATATACCCTGAAGACTAAAACCCTAGATGTATCCCGTTATGCAGCGGGTATCTACAGCCTTGTGGTTCAGACTGCTACAGGTCAGTATACCGAACGGTTTGTAATAGAATAATAGAGTGAATCCAGCTACCACACAGTCTGTCTGAACTAGCTCAGACAGACTGTGTATTGTCTCCAGGGCAACAATACCAATAACCGTTACAACCGTTCTTACTGAATCCGTTGGCTTCGAACTTCGAACACCAAAGCCCGCCTCTTTTACGAACGACTAGGCTTCTTATTTGTAGAATATCGTACCTTTGATGAAGACTACTGTGCTGTCTATCAACTGGAACACAAAGACTGGAAAACGTAGCAACTGACCCATTTCACTCATTCAATTAGAAGCTGTTGACGTTAATTTTGAGGAGGCGAAAAAGTGATTTTTTGGGCTGCACACAATAATGAACGCAAACAGCATGTTAATTAAAACAGGCACTTATTCTATGAAAAAAAGACTTTTACAAATCCTAAAAATTCTGGCAGGTGTATACCTAGGGGTATGCATACTCCTGTATTTTTCCCAAGAAAAGATTTTGTTTTTTCCCAAAAAACTAGACCCCAATTACCGATTTGAGTTTACCAATACTTTCGAAGAGGTAACTATCCGGGCAACCGATGGAACTATACTAAACGGTGTATTTTTTAAAGCCGACAGCTCCAAAGGACTGATTTTTTACTTGCATGGCAATGGAGGTTCTATACGCTCATGGGGAGACCTAGCAAAGACTTATACTGATTTACATTATGACGTATTTATGCTGGATTACAGGGGATATGGCAAAAGTGAAGGCAATATCTATAGTGAAGAACAGGTATTTCAGGACAATCAGATAGCCTATGATATATGGAAGAAGAAGTATAGCGAAGACCGTATCATTGTGCTGGGCTATTCTGTTGGCACAGGGCTTGCTGCAAAACTTGCCTCTACGAACCATCCTAAGCTGTTGCTTTTACAAGCCCCCTACTACAGCCTAACGGATATGATGAAGTACAAGTATCCAGGCATTCCTACATTCCTCCTAAAGTACAAATTTGCTACGAATGACTATTTAAAAGAGTGTACCATGCCTGTGGTGATTTTTCATGGCATTGAGGATGCTGTCATTCCGTATCAGTCGTCAGAGAGATTGCAACAAAAATATCCAACCCAGGTGACACTCATTTCCTTACATAGACAAGGACATAATGGGATAACAGAAAATCAGGTGTATCTAACAGAACTAAAGAAGCTACTCAACAAATAGCCATCATGCCTACACATTTTACCTGTTTATATTGTCATTCAATCATTGCTTCTGTAACAGAGGAAATGATGACACCTTCGCCCGAAGAATGCTATACCAACAGTCGTGTTCCCATTCCCAATCTGGGATGGTTCTGTTCACAGGATTGTGCTTTGTGGTTTGAAAAAAAACACAATGTCACCTTCGCTAGAACAACTGAAGGCAAAATTGATTATTATGCTGAAAGCATGTAAACAACTGTTCCAATGTATACCAGTCAATCTCATTGCTCTATACTCACATGTATGCACAAAACCATTGCAATTGGCTTACTGTGGCTACTGGTTTCCTGCAAACCATCTGCCACAAAAGAAGCTCAGGCACCTGTTTCCCAGACAGATACATCCCAAGTTATAACTCAGCCATTGGATACCAATATCCGAAAAAATTTATCCTTTTATGAGCCACCAGACAGCATCCCAACGGCACTCACTCCCTTTATCCCATCTGGCTATATGGTGCTGCATCTGGAAATGGGCAACCTAAATCTAGATAGTTTTCCAGATTATATTCTGGTTTTAGGAACAAAAACTGAAGCAACCACATCCAACGAAGCAGAAGACAAACCTTCACCTAGACCCCTACTGCTTTTGACAGGACAGGCAGACCATAGCTTTACACTTGCCTGCCGAAACGACTATGCGGTCTACTGTATAGATTGTGCTGGTGGCATGTCAGACAGTGACCCATTTCAGGGAATTACCATCAAAAATGGTTATTTTTCTATCGAACATGGTGTATCCAGCGGACAACATTGGGAAAAGGTTACTACGTTTAAATACGAAAAAACACAGTCAGACTGGTATCTCTATAAAGATCATTACCTAAGCTATAGCCTCAACCCCAGCACCGACGAAAATGCAGAGGCCCTGGTAAAAGATGTAGATATACTGGAAACAGTAAAGGACTTTGGAAGAATCTCGTTTAAGGAGTTTAACACTGATACCAACAAGAAGAAATAAAACGCACCTTCTCATTTACACGAAAATAGTCCTATGCTTCACCTACGCAATGCCACTCCTAACGATTTGCAGCTGCTTCAACACTGGGATGAGCAAACGCATGTATTTGTTTCTGACCCCAACGACGACTGGGACTGGGAAATGGAACTTCAACGACAACCCAACTGGCGGCAACAACTCATTGCTGAATGGGACGGCAGAGCCATTGGTTTTATCCAGATCATTGATCCGGCCCAGGAAGACACCCACTACTGGGGCGATGTGCCTGAAAACTTGCGAGCCATAGACATCTGGATTGGTGAAGAAGCCGACATAGGCAAAGGCTATGGTACCCATATGATGCAGCAGGCATTAGCCTTATGCTTTCAGAACCCAGCCGTTACAGCTGTTCTTATTGATCCGTTGGCTTCAAACACCAAAGCCCGCCGCTTTTACGAACGACTAGGCTTCTTATTTGTAGAATATCGTACCTTTGATGAAGACTACTGTGCTGTCTATCAACTGGAACACAAAGACTGGAAAACGTAGCAACTGACCCGTTTCACTCATTCAATTAGAAGCTGTTTATGTTAATTTTGAGGAGGTGAAAAGGTGATTTTTGGGGCTGCACACAATAATGAACCTAAATACCTTCTTACATCTTAAGAAAGAAGATAACTGCCTAAAAGTGGGGACTAATCCCTGGGAAAAGAAGTCTGGCATATCTCCTTACACTTCGTCTCTAGTCTACTAATAAATACGGCAAATTTGTTTTTTTATCTACACATTAAAGGTATTCGTCTAAAAAAAGGATAATTACTCTGCAAAATAGTTACAAAACATACGCTAAATATAATATAGGTAAAATTAGTCGTCATACATACTAAATATACCATCTAGTTAATCCTTATACATATGAAGTTTATATTCTCTCTGTTTATCTCTCTGCGTTTAGTTGTGTTGTGTTCTCTCCTTGTGTGGTGTGTCTCAGGCATAGCTTCTGCCCAAACTACCAACGGGTTGCCGGGCAAGTGGATCGTGACTAAAGTTATTGTCTCTGAAGAGTCTAAACAAAAAGATGGCGTAGAGATGATGTGCAATCTATTCACCAAATCTGTTTTCCAGCTCAAACCTGACCAGTCGTGTGTATTTGACTGCAAAGAACCTGAGTTAGCCATCCGCAATGGAAAATGGATATACAATGCTCAGAAAAAAAGCATAGATATCATTGATCCCCAAAATACCACTCACGTACTGATGAGCTTACAAGTAAAAAATGAGCAAGGAAAATGGTTCTTCCTGTTGGATGAGTCACCGTTTGTATTGGAGGTGGCAAAATTGTAACTTAGCCGTATGGAATCTATCATAGAAATCGGATACAATAAGAAAATGGTTATACCAATACTATGTGTGATTGGTATATGTATTGTTGGAACAACTTGCTATGCTTTTTTTTCAAGTAATGCTACCTACTTTACCCAATGGGTCTACATTCCTATCAATATCTTTTTCATATACACACTATATGTACACATAAAAAAGTTGCGTCAGAATCAACCTGTCTTGATTATATCAAAAGACATGGTGCAAATCAATGACTCATCCCCTCCTGTTCTTTTCTTACGTACAGCTATGACAAGCTGGAAAATAGAACTCAATGACGATGGATACTTTTTGTTTATCGAGACAGCAGATACGAAACATAAAACGAATATTTCCTGGCTAGAAAAACCACCTACAGAAATAGAAAAAATCTTTCAAGAATATATAGGCAGCTAAAACAGTTTTTTAACTTCAAAAACAGCAAAATCATTCTTTTTCTACACCTCATCAAACTGATTGATAATCAGTACGCTAGCTTGATTTTCAAGCCGAAACTCTGGTGTGAGATAGGAATCTCGCCAGGCTAATCCATAACTCACGTTAAATCACACGGATACACCTTTTTCTCTTTTAATGTTTCTATTTTTTTTCGCTAGTATATCTACAGATGTATGATACAATGCGTATTTTCTTTTTTGCCACTAGCATAGCTGCGTATCTTGCTTGCCTATTTATTTCTGCGAATTGCTAGCTTATGAAAAAAATTACAGAGTTAACCGAAACTCGTTGGCGAACAGTTTATTATAAAGATGAATATGGCAATCGGGAACGAGATACCGAATACTATACGGCCTACCGTACTGTCAGAAGTGTAACGTATGGCCGCCGGATAAGTCATGCAATGGTGGATCTGCTTTGTTTCGAAGCTGTTGCCTATCTTATCAATTATCTATTGGAACTCCTACATACATTCATTCCATTCAGTACTAGTCTCAGCCTGACTCTTGGTCTAATAACCAGTCTGATATTTCTGATTTTATATCCTGCTTTGTATACCTTCTGTGAATGGAAATGGCAGCAGACTCCTGGAAAATTTCTAACCAAAACTATCGTCATTGACGAATATGGGAATAAACCTGAATTAAGCACCTTGGTGCTACGGTCTGTAATCCGTCTGGTTCCGTTTGATGTCTATTCCTGTTATGGAACTCCCTATAGTTATGGCTGGCATGACCAGTGGTCTAATACATGGGTGGTGACCAAAGAAGAATGGCTGGAGTTAAAAAAATTACAAGCTGAACAAAGTGAGTCCGTTGCACATACGTCCCTTCAGGCTTGACAAATAGCTATTTATCAGATAATTATACTTTATATCCCCCAATTTTTATACACTTTATCTACTACCTTCCATGTATAGATTCAAAATAGTAATTGTATTTTTGATTGCTTGTATCTACCTCAGTTGTTCACAAGAGAATAGAGACCACGCAATGATGGAAAAAGCTGAGACCAGCCAAGCTGAAGCAACAACAGATACAATAGCCGCAGGAAATGGATTTGTGTCTTCTTCCGCAGCAGTAGAAGACAAGAAAGATACAACCCACAAGTTTATCCGTACAGCCAATCTGAAGTTTAAGGTCAAGGATGTCATTCAGGCTACTTATCGCATTGAGGACATTACCCGGCAACAAGGCGGCTTTGTGACCTACACCAACCTGAATAGTCAGGTAAACGATAGTAATACTACCCCCATCAATGCTGATTCGACGCTAGAGACTACGTTTTATATGGTTACCAATACCATGACGCTCCGAGTACCGAATACCAAACTGGATACAACCCTAAAGCAAATAGCCAAAACGATTGACTACCTAGATTACCGGATTATTCAAGCCGAAGATGTAGCTTTGCAATTGTTGTCCAACAACCTAAGCCAGAAACGTGCTGCCCAAAACGAAGCCCGTCTGAATCGGGTGCTGGAAAGTGGTAAAAAACAATGGAATGATGCCAATACTGCCGAAAGCATCGGCAGCCAACAGGAACACGCAGATGCCGCTCTGCTTTCCAATCTTTCCCTCAAAGATCAGATGCAGTTCAGTACCGTGCAACTGTCTATCTATCAGAGGCAAACAGCCAAGCGGGAACTGATTGCCAACTACAAAAATATAGATGCGTATGAACCCAGTCTGGGTAGCAAGTTGCTGGAGGCACTGAAAACAGGCTGGAATGTACTGACAACCATTCTGGTTTTTCTGACGCAGCTTTGGGGATTGTTTTTGTTTGGAATAGTGGCCTATGTGCTGTATCGGAAGTTTAGACACAAGTTTAAATCCTAAACAATTGCGTATGTCGCCCTACGCCACTCCGCAACGATGGATTATCAGAGGTATAATCGCCTTTATGCTGGTATGTATACCATTGTATCTTGTGTATTGGGCATTCAGAGAGGGTGAACTTTTTCACCCTCCCGAATCCACTTCTCCCAAAACAGATACATGCAGAAATTATACCTATTTAGATACACTGGCATCAGATACAACACCTGTATGGGGATATCGGTTTGTCATCACAGGAGATTTTGATGGAGATCGAAAGGTAGATACACTGACAGAACATTTTTTAGATGGACATACACATCAGGAAACGAACAAGTTTTACAATGGTTTACCAGATTACTCCAAGCTTGTCAATATGACTACCCGCAAAGAGCCCATATGTATACTTAGTTGCCATCATACTTCTATAGACACACTTACTGTTATTGCTGGAGGGTTTCATTTTGGGTTATTATATCTAAAAAACGAAGGCGACCTCAATGGAGATGGCACTGATGAAGTATCTTATGTAGTGAATGCAGCCGATTACTCTAGCCTGAATACCTGGCATATAGTCACTTACCAAAACAGGAAATGGAAAAGGCTTTATCAATTTGATATATGGGAATGGCAATTACCCGAATTACCTATCACCACAACCCACTATGGTTTGTTTGGATTCGACAATATAGAAGTAAATGATACCGACATACAACAAATTACCCAACAAAAAGATAGTCTTCATACATTTCATGGGCTGGTAAAAAAAATCAAAACCAATCTAATACAAGTAGTGTACCGCAGAATGGACGAGGAAATAGAGCTAGATACTATGCTTGTAGATCTGAGGAAATTGCAAAAAAAAACCAAGTAGCGTAGTCTTTCTGTACACCTAACCTATAGCTCCAATGATAATAATCTGGCTTCCATTCCTGCTTGTGTATATAGTATGGCTCAGAAAAAAAAAACCTCACAAGCGTCGCCAAACCTATCATTTTCTGTCCTGTGCCTTTCAGCTTACCAACAAACGTTGGTAGCTTTTGACTACTATTCAGAAGCATAATTTTATGCCATACTGTCTTTTGTATGGATACTTGCCTATCTTTGAGGCTCAACAGTATCCATACAAAAACACATGCATTTCAGAAGATATGTTTGGGGAATGATAGGCGTAGTGGTGCTTTTGTTCTCTTCCTTTACCCCTCCAGATACCACCGGAGAAATTACCATTGTAGCTGCTTCAGATTTACGGTTTGCCATGGATTCGGCGGTGGCAGTCTTCAAAAAAGCCAACCCAACGTGCAAAGTGACGGTTATTTATGGCTCTTCCGGCAAGTTCTTTCAGCAAATTGTGCATGGCGGACCATTCGACCTGTTTTTTTCGGCAGACAAAGAATATCCGCTGGCGTTACAACAACAACAGCTAACAACCTCACCTGTCCGGCTCTATGCCATTGGCCGGATTGTACTTTGGAGCAAAAAAGTGAATCCGACCACCAAAGGCATGAATACGCTACTTGAGCCAGGCATAAAAACTGTGGCTATTGCCAATCCAGCACATGCCCCCTACGGCAAACGAGCCAAAGAAAGTCTGATCTACTACAAACTATACAACAAGCTGGAATCCAGACTGGTGTTGGGCGAAAATATTTCACAAACGGCTCAGTTTGTGACCACTGGTGCAGCGGATGCAGGCATTCTGGCATTGTCGCTGGCGTTGAGTCCGGAGTTGCAAAAAACGGGACATTACTACCTGATTCCCGCAACCAGCCATAAGCCCCTAGAACAAGCATTTGTGGTGCTAAAACGTACCGAAAACCCCAAGGCTGCGGAGGCATTTGCTACATTTATAGGTTCAGCAGCAGCCCGAAAGATTCTAACGAAGTTTGGATTTACACTTCCAACCCCATAAGTTGCCATCCATGGAGGAATACATTCAGACACTGCTGCTTACGTTCCGGCTGGCTACTTTCACAACAATCATTCTGTTGCTGGTGGGCATTCCACTGGCATATGTATTGGCTTTTAGACAGTTTCGGTTCAAAACGTTGTTAGAAGTGGTCATTAGTCTGCCGCTGGTATTACCGCCTACAGTGTTGGGGTTTTACCTGCTGCTCACATTCAGTCCAGAAAGTATGGTGGGAAAGTGGCTGCAAGACTACCTGCACGTGTCGCTAAACTTTAGCTTTGCGGGTATTCTGATTGGGTCAGTGATCTACAGTCTGCCGTTTATGGTGCATCCGTTACAGGCTGGTTTTGAGAACTTTCCACGTTCCTTGACTGAGGCTTCGTATACGCTGGGCAAATCCCATCTGACTACCTTGTGGCGGGTCATTCTGCCCAATATCAAACCAGCCATTCTGAGCGGGCTGGTTCTTTCCTTTGCCCATACCATTGGCGAGTTTGGGGTAATTCTGATGATTGGCGGCAATCGTCCAGGCAAAACACGGGTGGCCTCAATTGCCATCTATGACCAAGTAGATAGCCTGCATTACGACCAAGCCAATACCTATGCCTGGCTACTGTTGCTGATTTCGTTTACCTTGCTGGCCTTGCTATACCGATTTTCCCGCAAACTACAATTTCGCAAACTATTTTAACGTGAGTTCAACGATAGGTATACATAAAATACGAGTCTAACCTATTTTAAGCACAATATAGACATTCGCCTATTTAAGTAGTACCATTTAGAAAACAACTGAATAGCGTTTGTACAAACGGTTGTTTTTGCACCATTAAAGCATCAAACTCACCTATTTTAATCATGCTTGAGCTATACCTACAAAAACACCTCCATACCTCTGAAGGCGACCAGCTGCTGGAGGTGGCCTTGTCTGTACCCAAAGGAACATTGCTGGCTTTGTACGGAAAATCTGGTGTCGGAAAAACGACTATACTCCGAATGCTGGCCGGACTGACACTACCTGATGCGGGATTTATTCGGGTGCAAGGCCAATGCTGGTTTGATGCGGTTCAACGCACACATCTTTCACCTCAGAAACGAATGGTAGGGGTTTTGTTTCAGGACTATGCCTTGTTTCCGAATATGACTGTTCGCCAAAATCTGGAATATGCCTTGCCAAATCCCAAAGACAAAAGCTGGGTAACAGAACTGCTCCAGCTAACCGGGCTGACAGAACTAGCCTCCCGACTGCCTACTACGCTTTCTGGAGGTCAGCAACAACGGGTAGCCTTGAGCCGAGCCTTGGCACGAAAACCAGACTTACTATTGTTGGACGAACCTTTTTCGTCCGTAGATACGCCTACCCGCACCCGACTACAAGCCGAAATTGTACGTCTACATAAGCATTTCGGCCTCACTACGGTTCTTGTCAGCCATGATGCAGAAGAGATCCGAACAATGGCCGATTATGTGGTAGAACTCAATCAGGGCAGGATCATCGGGCAAGGTACACCTGCGGAGGTATTTGGACAGAAAGAAGCCTCAAACGTTCGTATGTGGACAGGAACAATAGAATCTATCGAACAAACGGCTACAGGCTGGAAAATCCGGTTAGGAGATACCGATGTTTTGCAGGAGATTGTTCTTTCTGGTCATGAAACAGGGATTGAGTGGAAAATTGGGGATATACTTTCCGTTTCATACCCATATAGGGGCGAATAAACATTCACCCCTACAATGCGTCTGTGGAGACGGGTTGATTTTACGAGTCTAGCTCTCTATTATTGATGCATGAGCCGTCATGAGAAAATCTTATTCCTTTCTTCTGAAGAATACTCAAACTAGATTCTTTTCTGCACAAGATAGGTTCTTTTAACGGTTCACGCATCAATAACTCCAAAACATACGCTTATTCCTTAATAAATTTTAACGTAGTACTTTGATTTATTCTAACCAAATAAATACCACTTGCTAAACCAGAAACATTAATTTTTGATTCTCCTTTAGAGGATATGATTTTTTGACCAGTCAATCGGTAGACTTCTACTACACTACTAGCGTTCAATCCACTAATATCTAGAATGCTTGAAACTGGATTTGCATACAATGTATGTGCATGTTTTTCTTCAATTTCAGCAACACCTTTTCTGAGGCTACTAGAATTTTCTTTGGAGTATTTCCATTTGGTGTTGTTGCCTGTCGAAGTTTGAGGGGTTATGGTCCAGTTGGAAATACCATCCGCATCCACATGTAACCATCTTTGGTGGGCACGGTTTTCGAGACGATACCATCCACCGCCAGCGTCTACCCATTTCCATTGTTCCCAAATTCCATTTTTAGACGGATCTACCAGACTTACTACATAGCTTGAAGAACCCTGTAGCTTTCTGCCAGTAGCTTTATGAATAAGAAAAAAGTAACCATTATCTGTAGCCTGTTGTTCCCATTGTACCATATCACCAACACCACCTACTTGTGTTGATACTAAATTATCGGTACCGCCTCTGAGTCTTTTACCGCTTG